>OHPQ01000309.1_pt1 | contig 30488 bp, 25 predicted proteins | sample 1577821 | NCBI WGS metagenome assembly OHPQ01 (sample SAMEA3879509, study PRJEB24766) | human gut metagenome | biome: human-associated habitat; feature: feces | place: USA | collected 1985/1987 | reverse complement strand
CTTTTTTATGGAGGCAATCATTTTTGGACAGAAAAGAAACAGTAACGCTTACTAATATGTGCATGGTATATGACGACAAAGGTAATGTACTTATAGAGGAAAAAGTCGGACAAAACTACAAAGGATTGATATTTCCTGGTGGTCATCTTGAGAAAAACGAGTCTATTGTAGATTCCACAATTCGTGAGATAAGGGAAGAAACGGGTCTGACTATCTCTGATTTGGAATTCTGTGGTGTGAAAGACTGGATTGAACGAAGTGGTTCAAGATATATCGTATTTCTGTATAAAACCAAAGTGTTCAGCGGTAAATTACATTCTTCCGATGAGGGAAGAGTATTCTGGATGCCTTTGGATGAGTTGCGAAAAGTTGAAAAACCCTTCTGGCATATTGATAAGATGCTTGAGATTTTCTGTGGCGAAGGTGCGTCAGAGCTTTATTTTGACAGAACCGATCCTTTATCAGAACCGGAGTTGAAATAAAAACCAATATTTAATTTATGTGATTTTAAGGAGGAAAATGGTATGAATCAAGAATATCGAAAGCTGATTGCTGACGAATTCAGAAATTGTGTTGATAGCACAATCAGTCGTATTACGAATAATGAGCAAACCTATAGACCATTTCATACGGCTTTGCTTTCACAAGAAGCCGTTTTTTGGAGTGCTTTTGAGCGTTCTTTTAGTACATCCTTTGGGCAAAGAGTTATTGAGCAAATTGCAAAATTGGTTGCCTTGTCAAATGGTGCCGAAAATGCTGAACGACAAGTTGAAACAAATATTGAGATAGATGTTGCCTATGAAGATGCTATTCATAGATACATGCAAAATCTTAGAGCGCATAATCCAAATGCTCAACGTGCATGGCAGCCAGCATTGGCTCAAATAATGGCAGTACCAACAAGTGGACAACTTGTTAAGATTAGGGTTATTTCTGACTTGTGGTGGCGTAAAAACGGCGTTAATAATTATATTAGTTTGAAAACTGTGAAACCTAATATTGACCAAACTGAAATTGCAAAAATAGATTGTTTACATCTTAAAATTGCTAATCCAAATTGCAATACTTATTTTGGGCTTCCGTATAATCCTTATGGAGAAAATAAGACGGACTATGCTCATAATCCACCAATGGGTATATTTGATTTCAGAAATGATCCTGTTGTTCTCATTGGTCAAGAGATGTGGGACACCATTGGTGGAGTTGGTTGTTATGATGAATTACTTGATATTGCGGCACGTGTAGGTGCTGAAACCCGTGAGAAAATTCGTAATGTTCGTATGTAATTAAATGCACAGATTTGGCTAAGTAACAAAACGGCAACTGTTAACTTTATAACAGTTGCCGTTTTGTTATATTACTGCTGAGCCTTTTCCAATTGATTTTGCATAAAATCCATCCAGGAGATTTCATTTGTGTTTTTGTATCTTGAATATGAAAAGCCAGTATCTTCATAGTGAATACCATTCATATCATCTAAAATAGTTTTAGCGATTGCTTCGCCGAGCTTGATCGGAACCGCATTTCCTATCTGTTTGTACTTATCTAAAATAGTACCGCAAATCTGCCAATCCTGCGGAAATTCCTGGATACAAGCATATTCTTCCACGCTCAGAGGCCTATCTTCTGTTGGGTGTGCCAAATCGGTCGCTGGCATTGTTGGATTGGTAACTAAAGTCGGTGAAGGTTTGGAATAAGAGAGGCGTCTCAAGAATCCGGTTTTACCACCGCCAAGATAGAAAGATTTGCCCATTGCCTCTTTTTGCATATCCAAAGGAAGGTCTTTCCAGTATTGTCCTTCTTTCAGCATTCTATAATATTTTAATCGTTTTTCAGGAAATTCTATAAAGTGATGCTGACAATTTTCAGGTAATTGCTCAAGAGCATCCTGCAGAGTTCTCCATTTTTTAAGACCATTTGAGCCATTCTCATTATGAGTAGGCTGCAAATAGCTGACTTTTTCACTACCGAGTTTTCCGATAATAACAACACGTTCTCTTATCTGCGGAGCGCCAAAGTAGGCGGCATTATAGAGATTGAAAGAAACAGCATATCCCATTTCCTTGAGTTTGTCAAGTATTATCATCATAGCACCGCCTTTTATTGGTTCTTCTAAATCACCATATTTAAAAGGGGTGGATAACAATCCTCTGACATTTTCAATAACTACATAAGTAGGTCTAATCTCATTTACAATGCTAAGGTACTTTAAGAATACATTTCCTCGCTCATCATCAAAAGCCTTTCTGTTGCCAGCAGTACTAAATGCCTGACATGGCGGACCACCAAATATAATATCTACTTTTCTGCCCGATGGGATTTTTGCCATTTTTAAAATTTCATCGGCATTAAACTGAGAAATATCACCAATCAATCCTATGTTTGGATTATTCTTTTCAATGGTCATTCTACAAGCTTTGTTGAATTCACAAGCAAGCAGTGCTTCTATTCCACCATTTTTCATTCCAACATCAAGTCCCATTGCACCAGAAAAAAAACTTAAGGCTACTATTGAAGGGAGTTCGTCAGTAATTCTTTCGTGGTCATTCGGTTCAATAACAACGTCATATTTTTCAATGTATTCTTTTAAGTCTTCCTCTGATGTGAGCCACTGACTACCAACTCTCTCAGCTTTAAGACGTTCATTCTTTATTAAAGTCCTTACAGACTGTGTAGCAATTTTAAGTCTTTTTGACACATCACTTACTGTTAATAAATTTCTGGTGTTAATCAAGGGTATTTCCTCTTTTCCTTCTGCAAAATTTTCATAGACCCATTATACCATAGTTCTTTATTTTTTTCAAGTGCATATCCGACATTTCACCAAAAAATCTATCACACAAATACTTTACAAATGAACAACTAATTATGATATTATCAGTTTTTACAATTTAACAAACACTATAAAAATAAACGAACTGCCCATGTTTGTTAAACTTTATAATTACCATTGCAAGCTCATCTGCATCAGGACAATTGAGAAATGAATATACATAACAAAGTCTCTATTGGAGTAAAATCCAGCAGAGACTTTTATTACTACGATTTGTTTATAAGTTCATACTTCATCATGCAAAGGTCAAATACATTCAGCACTCCGTCCTCGCATAAATCAGCCGCTTTCCAGTTAGAAAGAGTTACATCATGAACACAGATAAGCCATTTCTGGAGCATTACAACGTCAGCTACACTAAATTTTCCGTCTGCATTGACATCACCCTTTACAGGCTCAGTAAACTCAGATTCATCAATTTCTATGATTGACATACTTTCATCTATCTTGTAATAACCGACATCCTTGACGTTCTTAGTCTGCTCTGAATCCCAAGGTCTGCCTTGAGAAATTGTAACTTTTATTGTACCAGCCGATATAGCTTCATATACGTAGACAACATGACTTTGGCTTCCGGCTGGAAGCGGCTCATCGGAAGAAATACTGTATTCTTTTACTTTTTTTATTTCAGCCGTTCCAAGCTGCTCTAAAATAACCTCATCACCTGTACTGTAGTTAATTTCATCACAATAAACGATATACTTGCCATGAACAGATACACTTTCGTTTTCTGCAATGAATGCTTCATAATCATCCATTGTAGCAGGCAGCCAGTCAAATTCATCAACTGCTAAAGGCTCATTAGTATTGTAATCACTATTAAAATTGCCGTTCTCATCCACACTGAGATTAAAATAAATTGTCACTCTCTTTCCGTATTGAGTATATTCCGTACCGCTTACACACACTGTTCCGGGTGAATTTGCTGTAATCAGACAATATGAAAGTGCTTGATTATCATCATAGGATTTACTGTTTAGAATATCCTTTGTGACAAAATTCGTGTCTGCAGTACCACATACTGTCCATTCCATTTTATCAGCTTCAATCACACATCCATCCACCTGTACCATAGTGTGGAATTTTACAAGTGCTTGATTTCCAGAAACAGTCACATAATCTGCTTTCCATAATGCATCAAAGTTATTTATTATTTCTGTAAGGTCTGTCTGTTCAGAAACTGATTCAAGCGTAATCGTCTTTTCGTCATGGTCAATCGCCTTGACTTTAATTGTGCCGTCACCTATGTATTTATCATAATAATCAGGCAGAAATACAGGAAGAACTTTATTGTTGATGTGATAGTCATAGCATAGCAGATGAGTATTTCTGTCAATCGTATCACCGACGGAAAGTGTTCTGCCGTCAAGATAGGTTATTCCCTCAATATCAGGAGCAACATACATTACAAGTCCGTCAATTCCAACAATTTCAGCATCAAATGGAAGAACATAATCTTCACTGTTCAGATAAACAATATCATAACCGCCCTCAGTATTGACAACATTCAGACAGCTTCCTGCACCTGTTCCTGTGTAGTGCAGCGTATCATACTTTTTCAGCTTTGTTTCAAGTGTGAGTTCTGATGTGTTATAGGTCTTGTTGCTCTCCGCATCCTCTGAAACATTGATTGTAATGGTTTTATCTGTTCCGATATTGGAATGACTTAATGTGATGATTGCTGTACCATTGCCAATACCTGTTACAAGACCGTTCTGGTCGACAGTGGCAATACTCTCATCACTTGAAGAATAGTAAACCATTTGTTCTGCACCTGTACTCCATTCCAGTTCCAGCTGAACACTTTCACCGACTGCGATTGTGTCCTTGAAAACTGAAATATTTGTAACGGATGCAATAATAGTCAGTGCATGGACAGGAGTTTCCCCATAGGATGCCATAGCCATCATCGGACAGCAGATACAGCCTGCAAGCAGAACTGATAAAACTTTCTTTTTCATATTCACTACCTCCTAATTATATGTGTAATATATATAACAATTTTAGTTTAGCATAGAAAACCGAAAAAACAATAAAAAATTATTCATCAAATTGTTATTAGAATATAAAATGATAATACATTTCGAACAAATAAATAACTGTTTTTGCATTTAGGGCTTGTTTAAAAAATCCATACGTTCGTAAAAACGACCATAAATCACTGTCTGTATCATCGAAAATCCTTGTCAGGCGATAGCCTGACTGCGTAATATCTCCTAATATGCTGTAATGTTTGTTTCAAACAAGCCCTAAAATGATTAAAAGAATATCGTTCTTTATGTTATTTCCTATTTCCTGAAACATCCGGTTTATGTCTCTTCTTTTGAATAGTTTTTTCTTATATTCACGACCCTGTCCCGTTGTATTTCATAGCACCATACATCCAGAATTTGTAACTTAGCCAGAAGAACAGTACACCAATCAGCGGTGACAGCCACGACAACAGGGGTACTTCATCAGGGCGGAGTATCACAATGCTTGGATAGTATGCTATAAAAGCGACTGGCATTACAAATGTAAAAATAAATCGGAATACGGGGCTGAAAATAGTAATAGGGTATTTTGCATAGTCCTTGAATCTTGTTACCAGATCCAGCACATAGAATGAGTTCTGAATCCAGAAACAGGTTGCCGCTGCCGCATTCTGCAAGGCTATCATAATCAGCGAGGCAGTCATCAGAAAAATTATCAGTTTCAGAAGCATCAGCGGTGTGAACTCAAGTCCCAACTTACTCCATGAATAGGCTATCGTGCCGATACCGAAGGCAAGCTGTCCAAGTCCCTTTATGTCGAATACCTCAGACTGGTAATAGAAAAACAGATTGATCGGTCTGAAACAGTACTTGATAAAATCTCCTGAATACACATATATTCGCAAACTCCAGTTATTATCGAATAAACACTGCACAGGGGTAATCGATACGAGTGAGAAACCATATAGAAACAGCATTTCATGATAGCTCCAGCCGTTGATTGAGGGGAAATTGCGGAACAGAATCCAGAAGCTTACAAAGCCGGCAATGTTGGTGAAAATCATACCTATCGTTGAAATGATAAAGTCCGCACGGTAACTCATTTTACTCTTTAAGTCCTGTGCAAGAATTTTACCGTATATCCGCAGATAAAAACCTAAACCTTTTCTTTTCATGACTCAGCCTCCATTCACAGTGATCTGCTTCAGCGATACTTTCCAGAACAGCTTGCTCAGAACTGTCATCACAATGCACCATATCAGCTGTGTACCGAGTGTCGTAATAATTGTCCGAGGCTGTGGATTCCCGTTTAATAAAACAGAAAGCGGTGCATTGTAAATGGATTGGAAGGGCAGATAGTACACAATGGTTTTCAGCGGTTCGGGGAAGAACGCAATGGGAATTGTCGCACCTGACAGCAGCATGACTATGACCTGTTTCATAATGTTGATGCCCCATATTGATTCCGTGTAAAGGCAAATCGTTCCAACAAAGAAATCAATGCTGTAATTTATCGAAACAGCCATAATAACGGAAATTACGAAAAATATCAGGTTTATTCCGAAATGTATTGCTCCGTGTGTGACAATAGCCACAACGATAAATGTGGGAAGAAATGTGAAGAAAAACTGCGTAACAAAAGAGCCGGAATACGACCAGAACATAAAACGTCGGTATTCCATAGGCTTGAGCAGGTCAAGTGTGATTTTTCCCGACTGTATACCTCGTCCCATTTCCCAGACTATGTACATTTCCATAAAGTTGAACAGCGCCGTTGCAAGTACCAGATAAATCAGTGTGTCGGAGAATGTCATGCCGTTGACTATGTCCGTTCCGGCGGAGGCATAAATGGCTTTCCACAGAAAATAAACTACTATCAGATACAACAGATTTCCGGCAATGATAACTAATGTTCCAAGCCGGAATTGCAGTGATTCAATGATTCCCGCACGGGTAAGGGTGAGAAATTTTTTCAGCTTCATTGCACACCCTCCTCGTAGATTTTCTTGATGACCTCTTCGGTGGAAATCTCTTCAAGCTGCATATCTCGTATCTCATAGGATTGCTGAAGTTGTGAGAGTACCTCCATGACCTTTGATTTTTCCTCATCTACCAGAATGGATATCCACTCATCATCAGCAGAAACGCTGAAACGGGAAAGCTCATGCTGTATTTTCTCCGCCTGCTGTTTCAAATCACCGTCTATGCGGATTTTCAGCGTTCTGTACGAACCGAAGAAGTTTTTCAGATGTTCAATATCGTTATCGTAGAGCATTTTGCCCTTGTCAATGATAACAATTCTCTGACAGAGTGCGTCCACGTCACCCATATCGTGGGTAGTCAGAATAACAGTTGTATTCTTTTCTTTGTTCAGAGCATGAATGAGGGTTCGTATCTTAGCTTTCATTGAAACGTCAAGACCGATTGTCGGCTCGTCCAGAAAGACGATTTTCGGATTATGGAGAAAAGCTGCAAGAATGTCGCTGAGTGTACGCTGTCCCAGTGACATCTGACGGACAGGCTTATGCAGCAGCGGCTCAATATCCACAAGGGATTTGTAAAGTGTGAGCATATCATTGTAATCCTCATCGCTGACCCCGTAAATGTCCTTCAGGATTTTGAAGGATTCAATCAGCGGCAATGCCCACCACAGTTGTGAACGTTGTCCGAACACAACGCCTATTTCCTGTGCATTTTTAGTCCTGTTCTGATAGGGTACATTTCCGCCCACCAGAATTTCACCCGAAGTCGGCTCTAGTATGCCCGTCATCATTTTGATTGTAGTGGATTTTCCAGCACCGTTGGGACCTAAGTAACCGACGATTTCGCCCTGTTTAATGCTCATGCTGATATTGTCCACAGCACGGACGATTTTGTAGTCCCTTGAAAACAGGTCTTTCAGACTGCCTTTCAGTCCCTCACGGCGGTTGAGTACTTTAAATTCTTTTGTGATGTTTTTGATTTCTATAATATTTGACATGATTTTACCTCACTTTCCATGAATTTAGAATTTACATCAAAGTTTGTATTGCATGAAATTACTGTTATGCTCAAAACCAAAGTCAGTGTAAAGTTTAACTCCCATATCTGAAGCTGTGATTTGTATTGTTCCGCATCCATATTGCTTAGCTTCATTGATAACACGAGAAAGCAGTTCTTTTGCTATTCCTTTTCGTCTATAATTTGGATTAGTAAACATACTTGAGAGTAAACCAATTTTTCCACTTGGGCATCCGAAATACGGAGGTTTCTCAACAAAAGACATTCCACTGGTTCCTATTATATTATTTCCATCCAATGCCAACCACGAAACAAATGTACCATCCTTCATATGACGTTTATAATAATCCAATAATGCAGGTTTTAAGTCGATATCTTCTTTAGCCCCTTCTTCTCTTAACTGATTTATTCTCATTTCGATAAATGCATCCAGTTCTTTTTCACTTAATTTTCTATATTCTATCTCCATGCTATTCTCCTCCGAAAATGTTGATTTATCTCACGAATTCCATTAAGTTAAATCTCTACATTACATCATACCATATCAGACCACTATAATCAATGCCTTGCATTATTCGTCCTGTTTAAAACATTATTTGCCCGGCCATTACTAAAAGAAAAGATTAACAAAGCTGTTTTTTTTTTAATCTTTCACAAATTATTATGAGATCGGAATAATAACCGTAATGGCAAAAATTCCATCATTTGTTTTGATATTCAGCGTACCATTATAGGTCTTAACAGCCTTGCGGACGTTCTCCAGACCAATACCGAAATGTCCTTCTTTGGTAGAACGGAAGGAATCATCTGTTCTGTCAATTCGACTATAAGGATTGCGTATATTCACTGTTATGAAGTTCATCTGCTGCATCATACTGATTTTAATGTATTTGTTTTCCGAAACCTCCGTGCAGGCTTCAATTGCATTGTCAATCAGATTACTGAATATTGTAGTCATATCAATTGCTGAAATGAAGTCCAGATCGATTTTCTCAATATTAAGCTGAATTTTAATTCCGAGTTTCTTTGCTTTGGCAATCTCATTATTGATGATAACCGACAGCATCTGATTATCATTGCGGAAGTTAGGATAAAAGCGGTTAAGCTCTGCATAAAGCGTCTGCTGATATTCTTCTGCTGCCTTATCTGAACCGTTTTCAATCAGCGTATCAAGGGAGCGGATATGTTTTCTCATATCGTGAACAATACGGAGCGATTCGTTGTACTGTTCAGACAGACCCTCATAAGCCTTAAGCTGCATTTCAGACTGCTGTTTCATCAGTTGATTTTCATATTCAATACGGCGGACATCTGCCAAACGAGTAAATATAAAATATAAACCAAAGTTCAGAACACAGAATCCTACTGAAAAAATCCCCAGGAATGTATTAAGCCGTTTATCAGGAAATACGCTTGCTAATCCGAAGATAATTATAATTTGCAATATCACAATAATGAGAAAAGAAATAACCTCATAGGAACTGAGAAGTTTATTATCGAAAGTCCGTTTTTCCTGTTTGCGTCTGACAATCATGTCTAATAAAAAATACAGGATAAGTACAATCAGAGTAGAAAGAAGGTACATCGAAGTCTTCAGCTCACCTGAATCAGCAAGCGCAAACAGACTTTTTTGCCGGGACGCAGCCACGAGTAAGACAGACAAGGTTTCAGACAGATAATCTATTGAAACGCATAATGCATTAAGCAGCAGAAACTTAAATTTATCGCATTTTAACATAATGACCGTACACAAAACAAACGCTGCTATAAAAGATAGAGATTTCATAAAATACATATGGTAAATGAGGTACACATTCAGAAATGAATGTACAGCCAGAATTCCAACACAAATCGGAATGCGTATATTTATCTTATCTCGAAATGGATAAAATTTTGAAATAAACAGGATTCCAAGAACATCGTCGATTATTGTGGTGATAATATCAAAAGCTGTCAGCATTAGTTATCCTCCTCAAACTGCCTGCACAGATATTCTTCGATCTGTGCCCTAACAGCTTTCTTCTTTTTTAAGGCAATGGGTACTTTGACATTATCCGGCATAAGCAGATTTGAATCAAGCACAGCCTTTATCTTCGCAGGATTGACGATAAAACTCTGATGCGGTTTCACAAAACCATATCGCTCCACCAGTGAATAGATATTGGTGATTGTATTCTGTATGAATATATCTGAACCGTCACAGACAATGCGGATTTTTCGATTGCCGAGATATTCAAAATAAAGTATTTCATCGGGTCTGATAAATGCTGTTCCGGTCAGAGTTTCAAACTGAATACCTTTAAAATCTTGTTTCCTGAAAGCATACTCCATGTAGTCATGCAGATTTTTACGAATCACGGTTTCGTTTACAGGTTTCTCTATAAATGCAAACGGGTGTACCGAAAAAGACCGAGCCATTTCATTTCCATAGCTTGTAACGTAGAATATGACAGCTTCCTTGTCCTGCTGTCGTATTTCCTGTGCCGTTTGTATGCCGTCCATTCTCTGCATTTGAATGTCAAGGAAGATAAGGTCATATTTTTGATGATAGCTTATGATATCCTCTCCACTTGAAAAGCAGGATATGTCAACAGGCTCATTCTGCTCACAAAAGAAAGCAGTAACAATACTCTGTATTTTATCTACTATGCTTTGTTCATCATCAACGATTGCAATTCTTAACATATACCTCACCGCCTACTTGCTTGCATATGTTCTATTATATCATAGGAGCAAAAAATTTTCAATGGGGAATATTGAGTATTCAGTGGAACGGAAACGATTCAGGAGCGATCGTACCAGCTTCGAACCACTACCTTTTGGAAAAAATATACGCTGCTAAATTCATTGCTAATGCATCAATCCGAGCAAAGCCCTCGGCATATGTGGTAGCCTTAAAGCCCACACTCGGCAGTAGAAATATGTACTATAGCGTTAACTGCTGCAGTACTTTTCTTATAATTCAACGAACACTGTAAAAATAAACGAACTGCCCTTGTTCGTTAAACTTTACAATTACCGTTGCAAGCTAATCTGCATCAGAGCAATAAAAAAAACTCATCAGTCTATCAATTCCCAAAATGTCGCTAAATAGCGTTGTTTTGTGGTATCTATTGTATCAATCTCATAACTGCTTTATCTGGTTCCGTTACATCAGCTACAAAATCCGACCATGATAACTTTGCAATGGAATCGTCCGTGTTGTACATTGCGGCATCACAGATACGGTTGACCAGCTGAATGGTTGCCACAAAGGTGTTGTACTTCAAAGTGCCTCTGAAAAGTCTGAACTCCACAGTGTGATAGTTGCAGAGATTCACAGCAGCATATCGACCGTTTCCACCCTTTTTTGCCTTATCCATGATCGCTTTCGGGGTATGTTCATAACCGTATCTTGCCGCCCAGCGGTTCATAGCGTATTCGGAACGACGAGAAAATTTCAAAAGCTCGTTCCAGTGATGCTCTACAAAGTACAAAATCCTTGAAATCACCTCGTCTTGCCCCTCTTGGCTATCGGAAAAAGCGTTGCGATTCACATGGAGATGTAAGCCGCAGGTTGAAGTCTGGTGCGAGCGGTAGCCTTGATGGACTGCACGGTGCATGATATCTTCCCATGGAAACTCGTTGATGTGATAGTCCATAGTGCAAGGGTGGGAGACCAGTTCCATGCCATCGTCCAACGAGCCGTCTGTCTTGATGTAGAGCAGATCGGCATGAGCGTTTGCAATGTCCAGCAGTTCTTCGGCATAATCATCATCTCTGCCTGCTCCATCGATTTCCAGTTCAATGCCAAAATAGCGGTTGTCCTCGCCGTAGAAAATGGGATTCGGCTTGTAGCCGTACTCATGGATCAAGTTGCTTTCCTCTCGCTCGTCCTCGTAGCAGTCACGGCAATATGTTTCGCCGTCCAGATAGTAGGCATCGTCCTCATGTAGTAACGCATCACAGCAGCTGCATCTGGTGTAGCTGTGATGGTAGCAATGACTGCAAAGGGTAATGTCGTTATCGCCATAGACATCCTCGTCCCAGATTCGCTCACCACAACATTCACAGGTGGTGGTGTGGTTTTCCAGGCAGTCGGAGCAGATGATCTGCCCGTTCCATTCGGTGTAGTCATCGTCATCGATAAGGCATCCGCAGCACTCACAATACAAGGTTTCTTCCTGTTCGTTCTGTTCTTTTTTTACTTCTTCGCTCATTTGAAATTCCTCCGTAAAATGAAAATAGCCCTACCGAATGGAATCGGTAGGGCTTTGTGTTTGGGTTTAATATTCTTCTGCTAAGAGCATAGTCGAGTGGTCGATGTCGTCAATGACATAGACCTTTTGATTGACTGGATTGGCAAGGTTAATCATATATTCCTTGCTGTACTCCGGCTGTTCGGAAAAGTGGTGGATGTGCTGTTTTCCATCAATTTCTTTCAGTGCAAAGACTTGAAAGTAATCTCGTTCTTCTGGCAGATTATCGATGCAGTTCCACAGAAACAATTGCAGCTCTATTGGTATTTCTGCTTGTACGCCTCTGGTCAAAAATCGTTTGTTCTGGAACATCTTTTTCCCTCCTTTCGCTGGTTTGTTATGTCCCTACGTTCCGCCCGAAGGCGGTTTTTCTATGCGGTCGACATGATCGTATCATCAGTACCTGGCACAGATTCACGATAATGATATATAATTGTATCCGTTGACTTTTTCAGTGGATTACAGTGATTTTGCAATGTTTCAGTTTACACACTGTGGTATGTTTCGGGCAAAAAAATCCCCTGTACGCTGTTGTACAGGGTGTCGCAGAGGGTATGAGGGCTGACACGAGGAGTGGAAAGACAAAGGCAATTGCAGCGTTCCTTTGCCCCTCTGCTGAATCCGAGCCCTCACTTAATGGAAGTCTCCTCTCTCAGATTCAGCTTGTTTCTTCTTTTTCATACATCGTCTTTTCAGGTAGCGATCATTCGGTTTCGGTGGTGTGTTGATGCAAAAATATGTGGTATGTTTGTGTGTGAAATAAAACCGATCGTGTGGCGGATTTTCCTTGAAATATCCGCAAAAACCATGGACAGCATACCCTATAGAAATTATGTATACTGCTATTATCCATATGTTTGCTTGAAAGTTGAAAATCATCCGGCACTGCTGACCGTTTCTTCCATGGTGTTTTTGTCTCCCCGGTCGACAAACACCACAGAAGAACAACCAGACGGGAAAAATGCACAACTCCCTTATTTATATAAGGGCAGTGTACAAAAATCCCGTTCTTTCTGGCGTTTTGGTCTGTGCGTGACGGTGCATAGCGACGACGGCACGCATGGACGGAATTTTCAGCACCGCCGGTTTTCAAAATAAAACAGACAGAACTATCTGGTAAAAGATAATGCACGAAGGGGGAAGATAACGTGAAATACGTCATTGCACTCAAACATTTTCAAACCGATCCTCACGGAGACCATATGCTGAACCTCGCCTATCACTACGGGATCCTATACCAGGAACAACACGGCGATATGCTGCTCTTTTTCCGGGAGGAGCTTGCCGACAAACGAACTGCACGGTTTTTTGGCGACCTGCTCTGTGCGATTTTTCAAACGCAGTATGCAGACCGAACCTATGCCTATCCCACCCAATTTGAACTACGCTTTCAGATCAGCATTTACGATGTCCTGTTTGCCTTTTTGAGTTATGTGAGAGACTTGACCGATGCCAAGCATTATAAAGAAGTGCTGCGAAGAGAATTTGCAAAAGAAAAGACAGAGGTCGAAGATACGCTCCCCATCATCTACCTACTGAAAGACAACACCTATTCCGTCACACCTCTGGATGCCTGCACCTATGGATACGAGACAAAAATGGTCATGGCGAAATGGAAGCTCCATGGCAAGACCCAAGCCAGACAGGGTGTCCGGAACAAGCAGCGAAGAGCAGTCTACCGCAATTTCAGCTGGGAAAACCTCTATGACTGCTGTCCGCTCTACTGGGATTTCACCGAAGGCAGAATCGAAAACACCCAGGACATCTATTTTCTGGCAAGAGGCATGTGCGGTGCAGAAAAGGGAAAGCAAAAGTTTCTGGAGATCATGCATTCGGAAAAGAATGCCGAACAGCACTACCAGAATATCAACTGGAAGGAAATTCTGACAGCAATCATCAAGGACAATCTGCCTGTGCCATCTTGCGAAAACTGCGATTATTGTGACCGGTGCAGCCATTCCGAAAATATGCTTTCCACGGCAAAACCGACCCGGCGAGAAGTGTGCATTTTGAAAAAGGAGCACTATGTGGATTTGGAAACGGCTCACCAGGACCTGCAAAACGCCTTTCAAACGGCAATGGCATCTGCGGAAAACAAGCTTTACCTCATCAAGGGGCAGACCGCTTTGGGCAAGACCAGCACCTATCTCAACTACATGAAAGACAGCGTGCGTCCTGTTGTGATCGCTGTGCCGACTCATGAACTGAAACAGCAGATATTCTATGATGCGAATTTGCATGGAATCGAAGCCATTTGTGCCACACCGGATATTGCCGCATACGGCATTTCAGAGGAAGTGACCGAGGAGATGCAGGATTTTTACGACATCGGAGCAGGTGCATATGCACTGCAGTTTCTGGCGGAAACGCTACAGCATATGGGAAAAGACAACCCGGATTATGAGAAAATCTCCCGGTTTTTGAAGGACTGCAAAAGCACTGCCAGATTCCAGGGGCATATCATCACCACCCATGCCAAGCTGCTGCATTTGCCGAAAGAGGTATTTCAAACCCATGATGTGATCTTGGATGAGGACATTTTCCGGACGATTTTCCGCACGGAGTCTGTTTCGATGCAGACCCTAAAAAAGATGACTGGCAGTCGGTATCTTCCGGACTCGGTAAAAAGCCGCCTGAACGGAATCTGCCTGAAACGGGGTTATCATCAGATGGACGAGTTTGAAGTGGAGCTGGAGGAAAAACAGCTGCGGAAGATACGCCATTTTGGGGTGAATCTATACGGTCTGCTGCGTGCAAAGTACATCCATGCGGACAGAGAACGGGTGACCTTTCTGATCGAAGAACCGCTGCCGGACTGTAAACTGGTGATGCTTTCGGCAACGGTTTGCCGGGAACTGTATCAAAAGGTTTACCCCAACCGGGCAATTGACTTTCACGAATGCCCGAAGGCGGAATACAAAGGGCATATTTTCCAGTACACCGATTCCAGCTACAGCCGATATGCTTTTCAGAATGATTATGACAAGATTCGCCTGCTCAAAGAGTTGTGCAGAGATACCACAGTTATCACTTTTAAGGACATTGAAAAAGAGTTCATCACACACTATCACTTCGGCAATGTGGAGGGCATCAATGCACTGAAAGGAAAAGATCTGTCTGTTGTGGGACTGCCCAATCTGGACGAGGTGGTGTATGGCTTGTATGCGATGCGTGCAGGGGCAAGTCTGGCAAAAGTGCATATGTACCCGCAGAGAATCACCTATCAGAACAAGTCGTTTTTTCTCAACACCTACAAGGACGAAACGCTCCGGATGGTGCAGACCTGGCTGCTGTCCTCCCAGCTGGAACAGGCGGTGGGACGTGCGAGACTGCTGCGGGAGAACTGCCGGGTATTTGTCTATGCCGGATTCCCGGTGGAACAGGCAAAATATATAGATCGCTTGTGTGTCCAAAAAACGGAATAAACCGGAAAAATCCAACATGGGGCTGTGCAGGCAAAAATAACGGAGCTATGGCTTGAAATCTTTTACAAACGGTCTAACATAGAGATAAAAAAAGCAGGAAAATACGAGAAAATGCGGAAAGGAGTCCTGTAACATGGAAAATGAGATCATGAAGTTTGAGGAGGTCATGGAGTTTCTCAGCGTTGGAAAAAATACATTGTACGCACTCCTGAACAGCGGTGAGATTCAGGCGTTTCGGATCGGAAAGGTCTGGAAGATACCGAGAAAGTCGGTGACGGCATATGTGGAGGGGAAGCTTGCGGAGAAGGACTGAAAAAGGCAGGGTATGCTTGTAAAAAAATACAAGCATACAAACATTACAGTAATGGTTGTAGAAATGCTCTGCAGGAAACAATATGTAGAGCGACTGTGATGAGTTCATATAACAGGAGCAGGCAAAGTCCTGCTCTTCCTCCTTTTTTTGTAAAAAACAGAGCACGAATTTTGACATATGAAGACAGTTGAGATGGAAGAACAAAAGCACCAAAGAAAACAACCCCGCACAAAACCCAAAAAACAAGTTTTGTACGGGGTCATTTTATATGGTATTGCGGAATCCTTTTCCGATAATTTCGCTGCTGTTGGTAATCATCATAAACGCCTGGGGCTGTACCTTTTTGATATAGTTTCGCAGCTGCACAGCCTGGCTTCGTTTCATGACGGTCAGTACAATATATTCCTCCTGTCCGCTGTATGTTCCCTCCGCAGTAAACAGCGTCGCACTTCGCCCCAGTTCTGTGTGGATAAAGTCACAGATCGGCGTGGGGTCTTTGCAGACAATGGTGAAGTATTTGCACAGGTTGATATTTTCAATGGCGGTATCAATGACAATGGTTTTCGTAAACAAGCCGCACAGGGAAAACAGACCGGTGGTAATATCGAACACAAAGCAGGCTGAAACGGCAATCAGCAGGTCCACCGCCAGCAAAGCGGTCCCGATATTCATAGAGGTATACTTTTTCAGGATCATGGCGACAATGTCCGTGCCGCCGCTGGAAGCACCCATGTTAAACATGATTGCGGAGCTGATGCCCGGAATGGCAATGGCAAAAATCAGTTCCAGAACCGGCTGGTCAGTCAGCGGTCCGGACATGGGAAACAGCTTTTCTGCCGCAGACAGTGCCACAGACATCAGAACGCTGATATACACCGTCTTTACGCCAAAGCCTTTCCCCAGAAACAGAAATCCCAGCACCAGCAGTGCCATATTGATGATAAAATTGTACGTTCCCGCAGACAGCGGTGAAACAGCACTCAGCACCACTGCCAAACCGGTAACACCGCCAAAGGAAAAGTTGTTTGGGAATTTGAAAAGATAGGTACCTGCGGACATCACCAGTGTTGCCAGCGTCAGAATGGCATATTCCTTGCACACCGATGCCGCCGTTCTCTCAAATCGCCTAGTTTTTTTCTGCATTTGCATCGCCTCCTTGTATGAGAAATCCGTATCAATGACTAAATTGCGGATGTTTACAGATAAATTGTTGGAATATAGCCGCAGTCCAATGTATAATTTTATTATAATCTATTACACCGCAGCTGTCAATACCAATTGATTCAAATTTTCTCCCCGGCAAAAACTCACAGATACTGCCGCAATTCCTGCTCGTATGGTTCTTCAAAGATGCAGTCGTCAATGGTGATGGTTTTGTTGAAGTGGTCTATGGTGATGTAAAGCTTTGTGGACACTGTCATATATGGAAATGGTTCAAAATCAATCTCTCTTTCATATTTCACACTTTTAGATAAATCTGATTCTTCGGTAATACAATCGTAAAGCTGTGCAATTATTTGCCCGATGCCATCGAACCTCTTTCCTATTTGCTGTACTATGTTCGGATTGATACAATGTGCTGCTGCAATGCTCAATAATCTTCTTTTTACCAGATCATTGCAGTATAAAATCTCATATTTTCTGTGTACAATCAATGGAAAACGATATGGTTCTAAGCTCGGATTCTTCTTATGCAGCACCTGATTTACAGAATTTTCGAAGCTCTTCCAAAAATTTTCCTGCACCATCTTTTCGCACACACCCAAAAACGCATCACTAAACCAATCCATCAGAAAAACAAACTGCATTGTGTAGTTCGCTTTTCTGATATCGTCCAGCGTCTGAAGCTTACAGGAAAGAGTTGCCTGCATCACCAGAAGCATTTTCTTTTTGATGGCATTTTTGCAGTCTGTGATCTCTGGCGAACTGTGCATTTGCGCAATACAGTCCCAGGTAAACTGATGCAGGATCGCAGCAGAATGCATTTCTTTTCTGTCTTCCCTTTCCTTTCGCCTGGAATGGGGATCGTCAGACAATGATTTTACATTTCTGTCCGCATTATAGCTCTTGAAGATCGATGACATAGTTTTTAGAACCTTTTTTCCCTCCCAGTTGTAGGAGATCAGTTTTTGCTCAAACTGCAAACCATCATAAACGATCTTGAATAATAAACACCATTGGGTAACCGCTCTTTTCACATCATGAGAAGATGTAATCGGCTCTTCTATGTTTTTCATGTACTTTATGATCTTGGAAAATTCACCCCGGCTCTGAAAGAATTCCTTTCCCGGAATCTCAGGAGCGTACTTTGAAGTAATGCCCCGCCACAAGCACAGTTTGTCTTCGTCGCTGCCAAAACGCAAAAGCTCTGTAAACTCCTCAAAGGAGATCTCTTTTTTATAGAGTTCGTTCTTTCCAAACTCCTTCAGAACTCTTATATCCATCACACGGTCAGCCAACACTTTTTCCTTTGTATAGTCAAATGTGCCGAGGAGCATATCGTTGATCTCCGCTCTTTTTTGCGCAGTGACCAGCATAATAAAGAAACGTTCTTTCAAATTGGAGTATGTTTGCGGCTCTTGTGTTTCTGCTGTATCCGAATTTACTCCTTTTCCATTCTTTGGTGTAGAAAGAATGCGACTCGGATCGAATGCAATCTTTTCAACAGCATCTCTTTGCTTTTTCATCTCTGAGAGTTTATCCCCAAAAACATTGCCTGTACAAATACCTAAACAGAAAAACGCATTGATATGAAACCAACCGCTGTATAGCGCATCTACCGTATTCTCAATCTCATCTGCATTTTTCACAGCCTTTTTGACATTTGTGTATACCGTATCAAATGCATCCATAATTTCATTGTCGTAATCATCATAATTATTGTACACATACATCCCTTTCGGGTTTGCGATAATATCCAGAACCTTGCATCGGCTCAAAAACTCCCGTTCCGGCAGTTCGGTATTTTTCGCTGAATATCGGTATACGCCGATCTTTTCTGCAACGTAGATCTGTTCCAGCAGCCAGAGCTTGTCCGACCTTTCCTCCGGGCTGTCTGTTTCTTTGAGTTCCAGATCCAGGTTGATCTTATTTTTTATCTTTGGGATCAGTCCACCGGCTTTGTTCTTTTCGACATAATAAAAATGCCGCTTGATCTGTTCTATGGTGCTTGGACTTTCCTCTGCTTCGCCATATTGGTCAGCGTGTTCCTGCCGATATATATCATAAGAATCCCATATGTCTGCTATGGTGTTATAAAGTTCTTCCATCGATGCCATACGGATGCAACCCCTTTTGTTTTACAAGATATCTATATCATACCACATATTCCGGGGAAAGAAAAGAGGATTTGAAAAAAACTGTTCTTTTTTCAGCTGCCTGGCAGCACTATAAATCTCTTTTCCAAAATTTTTTTACGTGGCACACGGCACAGCCCCCATTTCCTCACCCGCATAATTTTTACCTGGCACCTGGCACAAGAGCGTCCTCCGAAAAAAATCCGGAGGATTTTTGTTCCCCTTTTTCCAAAAACGCATCGGAGAAGTTTGATTTTCGCCCAAACAGGAACTTTTCCGGCGGCAATTTCAGAAAAGGGGTACAAAAACAAACGGAATTTGATTTTTTTCTGTGCCATGTGCCAGGTGTTTTTTTGTCCGTTTTATATTTTCCGCCCCTCCCCCCAGAGCGCCTGCAAAAAAATAAGAGCGTTTTGTCTGCATGAAATTTTCCGATGTGCTATAATGCTTTTTGGAAATACAGAACCGCCTGTGCCGTGTGCCAGGTAAAATGTATTTCAATAAAGTTTTTAGGAGGTCCCCTATATGAACGGAAGTCCAAATATGCAAATAACTCCGGATGTCAATCAGGCGCTTGCAAACGCAAACATCCCTCTCTCACCTGCATTAACGCAATATTTTCAGCAAAACGTCACGCCATATCTGGATCAGCTACAGTATCAAATGTATCAGACACAAGTCAGCCTTCAGGATACGCTCCAATTTTTCGTGAATCAAAATCGATGTCAGCTTGCAGAAATTGATCGACTCAAACAAGTTCGACAAACAATGCCCCGGATGTTTTGCGAACGTCAAATAGATGGTTATGGAGTTTGCATAGATCATGGAAACCAAACCCTAGTCGGCAAGTTAAGAATTCGCAGTGTTCACCATTGCTATATCGACAAAGACGGATACCGAAAAGAACTTTTGTATGTCTTATATTCCAGTATGGACGACAACATCCATTCTGCGGTCGTTCCTCGTGACAAATTGGCAAGCAAGAATCTGTTGCCTCTGTTTGAATCTTTTCAATGGGTGTGCAAAAGCAAAGCTATGGCAAACGATTATGTTGCGCACTGCATCAACAATTTTGCTCAGAAACGTATTCTGTACATTTCAGAATATCCTGGCTTTTCTTTTGTGAAAAGCAAAGAAGGAAGTACGCTTGTTCAATTTTGCTGCAACAGAAATCAGTTTGGGATGAATCTGCTGAAACACTGCTCCCCCTATTTCACCAAAAAAGTTCTTCCCAGTACAAAAGACCGCCCTCTCGGTATAAAGGGAATCTGCGAAAAGTACCTTGACACGGACAAAAAGATGATGCTCTTCGTTTTTTCCCTCTGCGGTCTGCTGAGTTCTTTTTTCCGGGAAGAGAAATACAGCACGGAACGTATTCTGACCATATCTGCACCTGATGCCGCATCGGAACGGTTTGCGACGCTCCTCATGCAGATTTTCAACAGAGGCACAAAGCCGCTGACCCTCTGTTCCAACAAGAGTGCTGTGAAAACGGAACTGCTCCACGCAAAGGATGAAACCGTTATCCTGAGCGACCGCAGCATTATCGACGATGACAAAAAAAGAACAGAAATGTTGCAGCACATCCTAACGGAAAATGACAGCATGGATTGTCAGCCCCATAATCTTGCGATTTTCTCCACCCATGCACAATACCTGCTCCCTCCGGAGAAAAAGATCTGTCTGACGCTGCCGGAAAATTTTGCCCCTGCTATGACAAAGGAAGAAGAGGCGGAGATGTGTGATGATTTGAATTATCTCATAAACACCATAGCATCTTACATCTGTAAAAACTACGAACTGTTTCGAGATAGGTTCAAACAAAACTTTATCGATATCTTCAACTCTGAATTCGAGCAATACAGTCCCTATTTCCAAGGCAAAAGCAAAGAAATCATTACGGCTGGTGCATTACTGGATACCGTTTACTTTTGCGTGATAGACTGCATTCTCGATTTCGACAGTCAGCCTATCGCCCCATTGATCTACTCCATTTTGTACGATTCTCAGACAGTTTCCGGCACTTCAGAAGATGCGGTGTCAGAGCATTTTATTGCTGCGCTCAATGATGCCATTCGCAGCGGCAAGCTCAAGATCCTCCAGCACAGCAAGGAAATGGACTTCCAGGAAGGCACAAACCAGCTGATCGTCAAGGACAAGCTGCTGATCCTGGAAGAGTCTGCGATAGAGAATGTGCTGATTCCGTCTATGAGAACTGCCGACAACACCTGCCGCATTCTGAAATGCCTGAAAGCGTGCGAATATCTCCATGCCACCAAGAAAAACCGTTATCCGCTGGTGGTGTATTCCCACCACAGAAGCCTGCGGCCTGCTCTGATCGCCCTGAAAAGCGACCGGATTCTGGATTCCGACGTGGAACTCATGATCGAGGAAAGCCGCTATGCAGAATGGTACAGCACAGCACCTGCACCGGAGCATTTTATTCCCCTCACGGAAAACCGCATCGGCGGTGTTTCCTACCAGGTCTTTGACGAAAAACGCAAGGATAATATGCACTTCTTTGCACTGGGAAAAAGCGGTTCCGGCAAAACACACTGTCTCACCGAACGAATGGTGAGCCTGCAAAAGCTGCACCGTCCCGTTATTGTCTTTGATACCAGTGAATCCTTTACAGAAGAGGAGATACTGGAAAAGCTGTCTGTAGGCTGCGGTGAAACGGCAGAGAAGAAGGTTCAGGCGTATATCGCCGAGCATATCACCTTCCACCGCATCGAAGAGGACGGAATCCCCGTTGACCTGCTCAAACTGGGCGACTCCGGCAATGGGGAAGATACCATCCGAAAAATCGAGTCCATTGTGGAATCTCACAACCCCAATATGGGCAGCAAGCAGCAGGCTGCTGTGCATGCTGCCATCAGCGATATGATCCAGAAAGGCAATGTGGATATGACATCTCTGTATGAGGTGCTGACAAGTGAACAGATCCCGTATGATCTGGCAGATCAGCTGGCGGATACGCTCTCCTTTTTTGTGAACTTCAAGGCAAACGACAGAGACTGGGGCGAGCTGATCGAAGAGAGCAAGGATATTATTATCATTTCCACCAAGGCGGTACGCTCTAATGGCGGTTCTGGTCTGATCGATATGCTGCTGATGTCTCTGTATTACTATCAGCAGGCACACGGCGAGAAGCAGCTCAGCGTATTCATCGACGAGATCAGAACGCAAAACCTCAGCACCAAAGGCCCCATCGCCAAGATTCTGACGGAGAGCCGCAAGAACCGCATGAGTCTGAATTTTGCCACCCAGTTTCTGCCCAAGTCCGCCCAGGTCCGGGAGATCATGGACAATGCAGCGATCCATGCCTTTTTCCCGCTGGACGACAGAACCGCCGCCTCTGCGGCAAAGCTGCTCAATATCGATCCCCAGGCGCTGACCCTGCTGGAAACGGGCGAATGCTATATCAAGGGAACGTTCTACAACCAGAACAGACAGAAAGCGATCCCCGGCATTCTCCACGGCACAACATACCGCAATTTCAAGAAAGCCAAACCGAAATTGCACAAACGTCCCTTTATTGATGTGCCTTGCTTTGACGAAAAACGCTGCAATTTTCCCCCTGCAAAAAATTAAGAGCGTTTTGTAAGACGGCATTGCAAAAGTGTGCTATAATACCGATTGTACAGAGGCGACGGCAGCATATCGCTTGCCGCTTCTGAAAAAATGAAAGGATCTGATCAGTATGAACGAAACAGTCAACACCCACAAGAAGATGGAAGAACTGGACAGAATGAGCATTCCCTATGAGGCGATCCCACCTTCCGAATGGAAGCGCAACGCCTACGACAGCAACAACAGCGTCAGCATAGAAACATTACGTATTTTTTACAAATGTACAAGAGATTTGGAAAAGGTAATAGAGGAACAGGAGGGTGACGAAAAGGAGGTCGAAGAATATATCATCAATCTCCTCTCACTGATACTGACACAAAGACTCCATCTCATCGTCTACCATGACAGATGGCTCTATTTCTTCAACGGAAAATACTTTGAACCGTGTCCGTCTAAACAAGAACTGCAGTGTATTCTCCGTGAGCTGTGTGAGGCAGCTGCTTACCTTTGGAAACGTTTTTCCGTACACGACAAGACCGTAAAGCGATTGCTGAGCCATGTGCAGCAAAACGCTGTCAAAGTGGATTATCCGCCGGATATCAGCAAGTATGTTGTCTTTGAAAACGGCGTCCTGAATCTGGACACCTTAGAGCTGGAAGACTTTACACCGCAGAAGTTCTTTACCAGCATGATCCATGCGGACTGGCTTGCGGAAAACAAAGCCTGCCCGGAATACGAAAAGGTCATCAACACCTACACCAATCACGAAGCGCCGCTGAACAAGCGAATCAACGAAGTCCTGGGCGTTTGCCTGACCAACGATATGGTCAAGAAGCTGTTCTGCTTTTTGGGTGTGACCAACTCCGGCAAGACCTTTCTGCTGAGCTTTCTGCTGCGTCTGTTCAACAACTCAGCAACCGTTACCATGCAGCCAAATGACCTGGGCCGGCAGTTTGCACCCAGCATGGTCTATGGAAAATCCCTCTGCTGCTGCATGGACATGGACTCCGCACCGCTGAACACCAAGGCGACCGCCTTCCTCAAAGGCATCTCCGGCGCTGATATGCTTTCAGCGGAATTCAAGGGCGAAAACGGCAGTGTCCCGTTCCAAAGCCGTGCACACATCATCAACGCCTCCAACTACGACATTACCACGAAGATGCCGGATGCGGCATTTGATATGCGTAAACTTGTGATCCCGTTCAAATACAGACTGACCGACAATGCAGAGCCCTTTGAGGTACTGATGGACAAGCTGGAGCGTGAGAAGGCAGCCATTGTGAGAAAGCTGATTCTGGCGTACAAGGCGCTCAAGGACAACCACTACGAATTCAGCGACTCCGAAGAAGGCGAAAGCTATGACAGCTACGTACCGCCCACGGCAGTCAGCCGCAGCACCAGCAAGTCTCTGGACTTCTTCTTTACGGCTTGTTATGTACGCACCGAGAACGACGATGACTACATTTTCACCGAAGATATGTACGCCGATTACAAGGAATATGCCCTGGATGAGAGCTATGCGTACTGCTTCCCGAACTACGATGCCTTTGCAAAGGCTGTCAGAGCGGAGCTGCAACTGAAGTCCGGCCGCAAGCGTAAAAGCAGCGATGCCAACCCCAAGCGCTGCTACCTTGGCATCAAGCGAAAAGCACTGGTGACAGAAGAGCAGGCGGAAGACTGAGTTTCCGCTCCGAAAGCACAAATCACCCGAATTTAAAATGATTTTTTACCCGATGGAAGGTGATCCATCGGGCTTTTTTGATGGTGCAGAAAATGCTGCTTTTTCGTTCCCCAGCGTGAATTCCTGCGAAATTGGCAGATGTTCCGGCGGGAAATTGACAATATGAACAGAAAAAATTAATTTTTCGGTGTTATTTTTTCGGTTTGTGAGCGTATTTGTCGAGGGATTTGCTTGACACTTGTGGGGGCGTGTGGTATAATTGTTTTATATAGGTGTAGGCAGATGTAAGAGGCGTTGGAAAAAGCTTTTTGGTTTGAAAAAACGTAGTATTCTGCCGTGTTTTATGGTGCTTTGCACAATGATAGGCTACAATTGGAGTTTGGAATCTAGAGGCGTTTTGTATTTAGGATTTGGCACACAAATGTCTTTGTAATGTTTTCAGATTTTTTGTAGATGGGTAAAATAGAAAAAGAGGAGTATAATTTTGGAGAATAAGGCTACAATCATAATAGCTACGCATAAGAAGTATCAAATGCCAGCAGATAAAATGTACTTGCCTGTTCATGTTGGAGCAGAAGGGAAAAAGGATTCTGATGGAAAAGATTTGGACTTAGGATATGTTAAAGACAATACCGGAGATAATATTTCCCTTAAGAACCCTTCGTTTTGCGAATTAACAGGTCTTTACTGGGCGTGGAAAAATGTTGACTCAGACTATATTGGTTTGGCACATTACAGACGCCATTTTTCTCTGAACAAGAAGTCTAAAGATCCCTTTGATAATATTCTCACATACGATGAACTTGCACCGCTTCTGAGCAAATATAAAGTGTTTGTTCCTAAGAAGCGAAAGTATTATATTGAAACGCTCTATTCTCATTATGCACATACACATTATGCAGAGCATCTTGATGTGACAAAAGAGATTATTGCCGAAAAGTACCCTGATTACACAGATTCCTGCAACAAGGTATACAAGCAGACCTATGGGTATATGTTTAATATGATGATCATGAGAAAAGATCTGTTCCAGAACTACTGCGAATGGCTCTTCAATATTCTTTTTGAGCTAGAAAAAAGAATTGGAGAATCTTCTAAAGAATTATCATTTTTTCAAGGTCGCTTTTACGGAAGAGTTAGCGAGATAATATTTAATGTCTGGCTCGACTATCAAGTAAAATCAGGTACAATAAGCCAAAAAGATATCAATGAAATACCCTGCATTTACACTGAAAAAATCGACTGGAATCGGAAAATCAAGTCGTTTATAGGTGCGAAGTTTGGGCATAAGAAGTATGAGGGAAGCTTTTGATGAAAGAAAATCTTATCTCTGTTATTTTACCAATTTATAATGTTTCTGATTATCTTGACCGATGTATGAAATCCGTTATCAATCAAACATATAAGAATATTGAAATTATAATGGTTGATGACGGTTCAACAGACGATTCTGCATTAAAGTGTGATGAATATAAGGAAAAAGATGATAGAATAGTTGTTTTTCATAAAGAAAATGGTGGACTTTCAGACGCCAGAAATTATGGTATAAAACGAGCATCAGGTAATTATATAACGTGTATCGACTCAGACGATTTTATAGATTTGGATTATATAGAATATCTATATAATCTAATCAATAAGTATAATGCAAAAATGTCAATATGTCAACACAGAGTCTTATATAGCAATGGCAAAGTTAAAGAGTTTGGAAAAAGCGGTGAAGAGGTCCTTTCGAGTAAAAAGTGTCTGGAAAGAATGCTCTATCATGATGTTATAGATACATCAGCTTGGGCAAAACTTTATGACCGTAGTTTGTTTTCAGATGTTGAGTATCCTAAAGGAAAACTATTTGAAGACATTGGTACAACCTATAAATTGATGTTGCAATGCAATAATGTAGCTGTCGGTTACGAATCAAAATACAATTACATAATAAGAAGAGATTCGATAGTTAATTGTTCTTTTAATCCTAAAAAATTTGATTTGCTTGAGATGACAGATAAAATGGCTGATGATGTTCTAAAACTGTATCCGGATCTGAAAAAAGCCGTTTTGAGAAGACAAGTTTATGCAAGATTTAGCACACTAAATCAGATGTGTAAAACAACTAGGTGGAATAATGAAAAAAAAGAAGTTATTGCGTATATAAGGAAGAACTCAAAAGCAATACTTTTTGATAAAAAAGTTCCACAAAGAGATCGAGTAGCAATAATATTACTTTTATTGGGCTATCCTATTTATAATGTGTTTTGGAACATCTATTGTAAAAACAAATAAGTGGTTTATGGGGGGGTCACAATTCCATAAAGTATGCTAAATGCACTGCCTTGCATTCCCACAAGTGAGTTCTATTTGCAAATATAAAGTTTATGGAGCGCAAAGAATGAATGATATCAAAGAAAAAATGAAAATGGCATATATAAAAACATTTAGAATTATAAACAAATGTTTTTGCCTAAAAAAAATAGAAGAAACCAAAGTGGTTTTCGAGGCATTCTCAGGAAGTGTATACGGTTGTAACCCTAAATATATTTCCAAAAAAATACATGAGATTTATGGCGACAAAATAAGACTTGTATGGGCGGTCAAAAATCCCGATCACTTTTATAATTATACTAAAAGTGATGGGATTGAACTTTGCCAATACAGAAGTATTCAACATATTTACCAACGCATGACAGCTAAAGTGTATATATCAAATTTTCTTGAAGCAACAGAGATTCCAAAACGTAAAGGTCAGTACTTTATCCAAACATGGCATGGTGGTGGGTGTTATAAGAAACTAGGTAGTAGTGAAAAAAAACACCAAAGCATTCATGATAAACGCAGAAATATGCAATTAGATGAAACAGATTTATTTCTTGTAAGTAGTCGCTTTTTTGAAAATACTGTAGTTAGAAAGCAACTTGGATACAAGAGGGAAATTGAAAAATGTGGAATGCCAAGGAATGACTGTCTCTTCTCAATTGATCTGAAAAGCATCAGGAAAATAAAGACAAGACTTAAAATTGCAGAAGATGCGTTTGTAGTACTTTATGCACCTACATGGTCCACAAATAAAGATAAACTTGAAAAATTAAATCCATCACTAATATCGATGGCCTTTGAAAAAAAATTCAAGAAAAAATGTGTGATCTTATTTAGAGCACATCCAAATGACAAGTCAAATTCAGATAGAATGATCGATGTAAGCGACTACGATGACATGCAAGAGCTTCTTTGCATAAGTGATGCCCTTATAACGGATTATTCATCATCAATATGGGATTTTTCATTTACTTATCGTCCATGCTTTTTGTTCGCAGTTGATGCAGAATGGTACACTTCAAATAGAGGATTTTGTATGCCAATTGATACTTGGGGGTTTCCTGTTGCAAAAAGCAATCTAGAACTTGTAAAAAATATAGATAGTTATTCTCAAAGTGAATTTGTTGAAGCTATGAAACAACATCACAAAGTTCTTGAAAGCTATGAAGACGGAAAAGCTTCAGAAAGAGTTGCTAAAATAGTAGGAAAAACTTGTGGATTAGAAAAGGAATATTAATGTGAATAAACTAGATCAAGTAAGAACTTGGATTAAAAGATATGGTCTACAAAATGTCATTCTAAGAGGTGCAAAAATGATTTTGCCAATTCAAAGAATTGCAAATAATAAAAAATTACGTACTATTAATTGGCAGTCCTATTGCAAAAAAAAATTAAAAAAGCACCTTGTGTTTAAGGAAAAAGAAAACATCGACAACTCATATTCTAAAACAATCTGGTGGCTATGGTTTCAAGGTAAAGAGCAAGCCCCATTAATTGTAAAAAAATGCTATGAAAGTATAAGCAAGTATTCAAAAGAAATTGGATTTAATCTAGTAGAATTAAACAAAGAAAATCTTCGAAAGTATGTTCAATTTCCAGAAAGAATATGGGAACTTTGGGAAAAAGGCTGTATAATGCCTGCACATTTCTCGGATATGTGCAGAATAAATCTCTTAGCTTTTAAAGGGGGGATGTGGATTGATTCTACAGTTATGCTTACAGGAAAAATAAACAATGAGATTTTAAATTCAGATATGTTCTTTTATAGAGCATCATTTCTTGATTTATCAGAAACACAGATAAGTAACTGGTTTTTATATTCAAAGAATTCGGGGGAGTCTTTTTTCCTTTCACTCTATTATTCGATGGAAAATTGGTGGTTACATAACAAAACAGTAAATGATTATTTCATTTTTCATTTATTTGCTGCTTTACTTATTGAATCCGGAAAATTTGAACGTCAGCTTTATGAAATGCCATATTACAGCAACACTTATCCAACGCTGCTTCAACATGAATTAAAGAAGACATTTTCAAGCAGCAAATTTGATTCGATAAAATGTAAAACAAATGTGCATAAGCTTACATATAAAAATTTGGAAGGTCTAAAAAACGACACCTTTTATCATGTTATTCTTAATTATAACTTGGAGGAATTAGACAGTGGAAAAGTTAAGCCTTAAAGATTTACAACATTTAGAACTTGAGATATTTAAATATTTTATTTCTTTATGCGAAAAATATAAGTTGCGCTATTTTCTAGCTGGAGGAACACTTCTTGGGGCAATAAGGCACAAAGGATTTATTCCTTGGGACGATGATATCGATGTTCTGATGCCAAGAACAGATTACGATAGATTACAAAACATCGGCAAAAAATTATGCGATAAAAGGTACAAATTAGCTTCTTTCGAACTTGGAAATTTAAACTATCCTTTTGCAAAAATATTTGACACACACACACAGATTAAAAAAATTTTTGATTTTGATGAAACTGAACAGCAAGTATGGATAGACATATTTCCCTTAGATGGACTTCCAGAAAGTGATGCTGAAACAGAAAAAATCTTTAAAAAGTCATTGTTCATGCGAGATATTTTAAAGATTCAAAAATCACAAGATGGAAGCGCAAAGAGTACTTTCAAAAAAATTGTAAAACCTGTCTTAAAACCTATTCTTCTTAAATGTATTGGAATAGAAAAATCTGTCGAAAAAATAGATAGATTTGCCAGAAACTACTCATTTGATGATTATGATTATATTGGTGGAATTGTATGGGGCTATGGCAAACAAGAGAAAATGAAAAAAACAGAATACCTCAAAACTGTCCAAGTAGATTTTGAAGGTCTTAAAGTTAATGCACCTGGATGCTGGGATAAGTATCTTACAAATCTATATGGAGATTATATGCGACTTCCACCAGAAGAGCAGCGTTTAACTCACGATATGGAAATTTGGCTTATAAAATAAAAAGGAGTGATTTGTATGAATATAGCAGTGATTTTCGCAGGCGGCGTCGGCAAAAGAATGAAATCGAAAGATAAGCCCAAACAATTCCTCATGGTTCATGGAAAGCCAATTATTGTTCACACTATTGAACTCTTTGAAAATCACCCAGAAATTGATGGCATAATATGTGTGATTGTTAAAGATTGGATTCCTTATATGGAAGAAATGAAATATCGCTATCGCCTTGATAAGATAAAAGCAATTGTTCCGGGTGGTGAAACAGGGCAAATGTCTATTTATAATGGCCTTTGTGCTGCTGAAAAAAATTTTGGTGCAGAAGGTAATATTGTCCTTATTCATGATGGTGTACGCCCACTTATAGATTCTGAAACTATTAGCAATAATATTGCTTCAGTAAAAAAATATGGTACAGCAATAACATGTACAGTTGCAAAAGAAACCGTTATTCTTGTCGACAAAGACAATAATGTTTCCGAGGTTCCTAGTCGTGAACAATCGAGATTTGCAAAAGCTCCTCAAAGTTTTTGGTTGAAAGAAATTCTTGATGTTGAACGTCAGGCCATTAATGAAGGCAAAACGGATATGATTGATTCTTGCACTTTAATGCGCCATTATGGGAAAAAACTAAATGTTGTAGTTGGACCTAATGAAAATATAAAAATTACTACCCCAGATGATTTTTATATTTTCAGAGCACTATATGACGCAAGAGAAAATCAACAATTGGAATAAGGTGGAATAATTAAGAAAATGAGATATATAGTAAGTGAAGTGCAATATGATTCAGGTGTTCAGCGTACAGCTGGAACAAAAGCAAGAAATGATGTCGAAACAATACTTTCTAAAGAAGGATATAAAAAAATAACTATAGAAAAGAAA
>OHPQ01000305.1_pt1 | contig 30718 bp, 26 predicted proteins | sample 1577821 | NCBI WGS metagenome assembly OHPQ01 (sample SAMEA3879509, study PRJEB24766) | human gut metagenome | biome: human-associated habitat; feature: feces | place: USA | collected 1985/1987 | reverse complement strand
TCGCTGTCTTCACTATGCCTATGCGCGGCTCATTGCTCGCGTAACTTTCCAGTTAATTTCCCGGCATTCTCGCTTCGGTAGATTGCCAATTCCCCCGGATTCTTCTATACTGAAATCAAATATTAAAACTATAAAGGGGGCTGGTGAAGCACATGGATAAGGCCAAAATGGGAACTTTCATCAAGGAACAGCGGATGGCTCTTGGAATGACGCAGCAACAGCTGGCCGAACAGTTACATATTACGAACAAGGCAATCTCCCGCTGGGAGACCGGAGTTTCCCATAGTTAAAGATACCACACCAAATATAACGAATCCACGCTTATATGATACTGCATGAAAAAAGGTACTTGATAAAAGCAATGAAGCGCAATATCAAGTACCTTTTTGATTTGTTTTTTACATGGTTATTAAGAGAATTACTCTTATTCCGAAGTCCTCAATCGTTCCACCACAGTTCCTTTGTTAAAGAAGTGGAGAACGATCAGCGGAATGACCGCAGCCAGCAACAGATAAAGCACGCCGATGACCAAAGCTGGAACCAATGTAATGTGCAGAGTAAAGAACCACATAGATGGCGAGTTCAAGACATTTTTCAGCACCGTCACAGCAAGCAGCAGCGCAACCACTCCACCAATGATGTCTGCACCAGCGGCATAGTAAACGCCTTCATAAACCATCAGCCTTTGAAGCTGGCGATTTGTCATACCGATACTCTGCATAGTCGCAAACTCATGGCGACGGGTAATAATATTGGTGATGATCATATTTGTAAAGTTAATCAATCCTGCCAATGCCATGATACAGCCAATCAGACTACCTACAACCCAAACCATACTTGCAACAGAATTTAATTGTTCTTTCAGTAATTTTGTTGAGGTATAGGTAACAGAGGGGTTCTTTTCAACATAACTGCTCAGAAAGTCCTCCATTTGCGGATGCAGAGAAGCATCCATATTAAATCCATAGTTCAACAGGGTCGGGGTCGTGTAAATCTGTTTGAATACGGTGTCTGGTAAATACACAAAAGGCGCATCGCCGCCAATATGCATCGTAGCCGTAGTTGTTGTCGGCGTTTCGTCCTCAGTCCCAACGGTGCAGGCTTTTGCCAGAATTGTGCAGGTTTTGACTAACTCACCATCCCTGTAAAAAGAAATGCTATCACCGATCTGCAACTGCTCTGACAGGGATGTTGTTTTCGGGCCACCACTCAGTCGGTCTAATCGGTTTCCGATAATGACATATTCTCCGGTTAGCATTTTCTGTTTCAGTACATTAGGATCTGTTTCACCATCATAAATCATCATGTCAGACCAAAAATGTTCGGAAGCGCCATAGACATTTCCAAAGAAAAGATTTTCTGCATCCGGGGCAGTATTCAGCGCATAATTCCCGAAAGACTTGCTAATCCCATTTTCATATTCAAAAGTATTTGTGCAAGTAAGTCCCTCAAAGCCGTAATCCACAAGCACGTTACCGTCATCTACGGTGTTACGGTAAAGATACCGTTCTTCTTCCAGACCGTTCTGCTCACGGATCATATCTACTACTTGCTGTGGAAGTGCATCTTCGTGATGTCTAAAGCCCTCCTGAACATTGACTGCAATCGAATTGTAGACGGTAAAATCTGTTTTTGTTGTGCGGGTAATCCACTTTTCTTCATCCATACTCTGTGTCACGATGATAATAGAGTTGAACAGAACGATACACAAAAGCATAGAAACAACAATGAATACACAACGGCGTCTGTTACGTCCTAAGTTAGAAAATGCCATGTGAGAGAGCTTTGCTCCACTGATTCGTGTAACCGTTTTCTTTTTATAATCATCCTGCTCCGTATAACGAATTGCCTCCATGGGAGATACTTTTGATGCCTTTTTGGCCGGTTTGCGGGTACTGATAAACACTGTCAAAATCGTAAACAATGCGGCTATAACAAATAGCATAGGAGATGCCGATGCCTGCAAACTTGCCGTAGAATACTCATAACTGAAAATTCGCATTACTACCGGAAGCAACGCCCTGCCTGCAAAGAACCCGGCAATTAAACCGATCGGCAGACCGATTAGGGTCAGCCATACCGTCTGCCGATTGACGATGCTTTTAATTTGCCGTGTAGAAGTACCAATCATCCTCAATAAGCCATATTGCCGAACATCCTGCATAACGGAAATATCAAAAATATTATAAATCAGCAGATAGCCGCACAATACAAACATCAGCACAAATACTACGGCAAATAAGATGGACTCCGGAGAAATCATGGCTTTTCCCATCTGGTTTTCAACAGAGAGGATAAAGTTATCCGCAGACATATCCTTTGGATTGCCCCCGATGGAGTAGACAAAGTCATCCATCTGCTTCTGAATGTTCGTCTTGTCTTTCAGCACAACATCAGAAAAAGTAACCCCTGAGATTTCTCCATCCACTGCGCGGGTATTTTTCACCACATCCGGATTATCTTTTACAAACTGCTCCGAAAAAACGGCCACACTGACCATATCGTTGCTTGCTTCCCACCAGCCGGAAAGCACCATATCATAATGATAAGTTTTTCCACGCAGTTCAAATTCCAGCGGAACTTCTGCTCCGATCTCCGGCTCCACACCAAGGGCTTTCAAAGCCAGTTCGGTAGTAGCAATTTCATTCGCCTTTTCCGGCGCTGAACCATGCGTTGGCACACAGAATGTAAGTTCCTGCTGTATGCTGTCCGCATAGTTTAATTCAACAGAATGACCCACGGCGTTGCTTGCATAGCCAATCGTCCGCCGATGACCTGCCTGCTCCACAAAATCACTGTTTTTCAGTTGCTCAAACTGTTCCTCTGTCATGTACCCAAAGGTTCCATCTGCCTTACTGCCTTTCTGCATCTGCATAGAGAGCTGCATGGAGGATACCATGTTAAATGCCAGTGAAGTGATGGATGTAAACAAAAATGCTGTCAGAACGATTGCAAGAATCGCCGCCAGATTACGAACCTTATTCTTCTTGAAATATTGTTTAGACAGGTGCTTGATGGTTTTGGTATTATTGTTGCCAAATAGAATATCGCTCATGTCATCTCCCCCTTTACTGCATAATTCTGCCATCCTCAATCCGAATAATGCGGTCGGCAAGCTGGGCGATTTCATTGTTATGGGTAATCATTACAAGTGTCTGGTGGAACTTCTGGCTGGTTACTTTCAGAAGCCCCAGCACATCACTGCTAGTCTTACTGTCCAGATTGCCGGTCGGTTCGTCGGCCAAGACGATAGCGGGCTTTGATACCAAGGCGCGGGCAATGGCTACACGCTGCTGCTGACCGCCGGAGAGATTGTTTGGCATATTGTTCAGCTTATCCTCCAGCCCCAGTATCTGAACGACTTCTTTCATAAACTTCTTGTCTATCTTGTTTCCGTCCAGCTCCACGGGTAACACAATATTTTCGTAAACATTCAACACCGGAACCAGATTGTAGTTCTGGAAGATGAAGCCGATCTTTCGCCTGCGGAAGATAGTAAGCTGCTCGTCTTTCAATGTAGAGAGGTCGCGCCCATCCACAATGACCTTGCCGGAAGTAGGCACATCCAGCCCGCCGATCATGTTTAGCAGAGTGGATTTGCCGCTGCCGGAGGTTCCAACAATCGCTACAAATTCCCCCTGCTCAACAGAGAGGTTCACACCATCCAGGGCCTTTGTGATATTCGGCTTTGCACCGTAGTATTTTTTCAGTTCAGTCGTTTGCAAAATGCTCATAAAGAACACCATCCTTTCTTTTTGATAAATCCATTATAACGACCAAACCTCACAGAAATGTCACAGCCAGCATAATAAATTGCCCTGAAATGTCACAATCCTGTGACATTTCAAAAAAACAGGTTATTCATGGGGAAGAAAAACGGAGAATGTTGAACCTGTTCCTACTTGAGAAGTTACTTGTATATAACCGTTCTGTAAGCTAATAATTTCCCTTGCAAGATACAACCCAATGCCGATTCCCTCTATATCGTGGACATCTTCTTCCCGATAAAAGCGCCTAAAAATTGCTCCTTGCTGGTTTTCGGGAATACCTTTGCCGGTATCGGTAATGCTGACTTTCAGGTGCATTTCCCAGCTTTCAACGCAAACACGAATAGAACCGTACTCCGGCGTGTACTTAACTGCATTATCCAATATGTTAAATAAGGCTTCTGCTGTCCATTTGCGGTCATGGGAAACAACCAATGTTTCCGGGCAGTTTACTTCAACTTGTATGTGCTTTCTTTCAGCGTTCAGAAAAATACCGCCCAGCGCCATAGCAAGAGTATCATAGATAGGCTGCTGTTTCTTTTCAAGTGAGATAACGCCAGTTTCAAGTCGGGAAGTTTTTATCATAGCCTGCATTAAGAAATCCAGTTTATCAAGCTGTGTGCCACTGGCAAGTAGAAATTCCCGCTGTTTATCCGGTGGCACTTCTTGTTCTAATAAGGTGGCATTTATCATTTTTAAGTTTGCTATCGGTGTCTTTACCTGATGAGAAATATCGGAAATTAACTCCTGTAAGTCAGCTCGTTCACTGGCAACGCTGTTTTTGCTTTCCTGCATAACCTCATAAAGACGCACCAGCCGATGATTGATTTTATAAAATAGGTTTTCTTCTTCGGCAACCTGTGATACATCTATTTTTCCATTCATCATTTCGTCTAAGGTGCAGCAAAGCATTTCAGAAAACAAAGTCAGCTTTCGCCGTATCAGTATCACAAAAGCAGTAACACAAAGTAGAAAAAGCAGACCAAAAGCCATGCTACAAAATACCACAGACATTTCTTTGGTCAGGATATATAGAACCGAAAACATGACCACTGATAAAAGTAAAATGGTAGTTGCCAGTATTATGCAGACTTTATTTAAGGAGAGTTTTTTTGAAATCATTTTTGCGCTCCTCCAATCCACATATAGCCCATACCGTAAACGGTTTTGATGTAGGAATGCTGGTTCGTTTCAATTTTACTGCGGATGCGGCTGATCGTTGTGGTTAGTGCGTGTTCATCCACATAATTTTCATCTACATCCCACAGCTTTTCAAGCAATACCTGACGTGTCAGGACAGTTTGAGAATTTCTTGTCAGCACTTTTAATAAACGATATTCCAACGATGTAAGGGTAATCGGCTGTCCTGCGAGACAGGCTGATAATTCGGAAAAATTGATATACAAATTCCCGTCATCGTAGAAATCGCCGCCGGATTGTGCTGAAATGCGGTTCAGTAAAGCAGATACTTTCTTTTGGAACACGCTGATAGGAAAGGGCTTTGTTACATAATCATCTGCGCCCAATTCAAATCCTTTCAGCATATCGCTTTCCATATCATTTGCGGTTAGAAAAATCACGGCGGTATCAGGACGGCGTTCTTTTACCTCATGGCATATATCAAACCCGTTCCCATCTGGCAGATTGACATCCAAAACGATTAAATCATAATCCTGTTTTTCAAGAAATCTTATGGCAACAGCCTTTGACATAGCCCCATCCACGGAATATCCGACAGCCGACAGATTATAGCTTAATGTCTTATTCAAAAGCTGGTCATCTTCAACAACCAGTATTCGCATAGTATCACATCCTTTTTCTTTTTATAGTATCAGCAAAATGTCACAGAAACCTCACAACGAGAAAAAATTTAATATTCTGTCAGTTCCACAATTACATTACTTTGCAGATACAGCCAGTCCGTAAATTCTTTCGGGCTGGCCGTTCCTGTTTTTACAGCCTTTTTTCTCTGTAAGGCTTCTTTCTTAAAGTCGGAAAAGGAAGCCTGTATTTTTTCCAGACGGTCAGCCGGAAAGCCTGCGGTATTTTTTACCCGGTTTATTTTGTTGCGCCAGTTCTGGCATTCATTTTTATAAAGCAGGTCATAGTTATTTTCTCTTGACCTCTCGTCAAATTCCCGCTTGTTTTGAAGCGCCTGTGCTTTTCGGCACTTGTCGCTGCACAGCTCATACCGCTGGCTCTTTGCCAGAAAATATTTTCCACAGACCTTGCACCGCCGGAAGCAAAGCCCCCAGTCATTCAGCCTGTTCAGATAATAGGTAATCAACGGGTAGAGGGACGCATAGGCAGACACACATTCTTCTGTGCGCCGGTTGTCCGGGAACCAGAGGTCAAGCCGGGTATCTTCTGACGGTGCGCCTTTGAAATAAAGGCTGCCAGCTTGAAATTGTTTCGGTTTTCCTGTCTCCCTGTCAAAGCTCATGGTTTCGTTTTGGAATACCCCGGTCAGTCTGCTCATTTTATCCATGAAGCGGTCACAGGCAGCGTTACGGTCACGGGGTTCTCTGGCAAGCAGATAGCTGTTCCAGATACGGAACGCCACATACATTTTCAGAGGGTCGTTGCTAAGATATTTCTCCCAAAGAAATTCGCTTGCCGCCTGCTCCAGCTCCGGCTGTTTCCATCGGTTGGAGTGGAGAGCTTGCCGCAGCGGAGAAAGCCCGTATAAGTTCCAGTCTCTGTCCGTGTCACGCTCAAAGTTTATCAAAAAAGTTCCCAGTGGGCGTGTCATATCACAAAGCACCTCTGCGTTTTGGCTCCCGTTCAGACGGAAGCGGATCTGCTGTTCTTCCCCAATCAAAATCCGCTCTTTCATTTTCTTCCTGTCCAGCGTCAGGACAAACAAAATCCTCTCAAAACATGGCTCATGCCGTATAAACTGATTCTCCATCCCTATCCCCTGCCTTTGTTTATGGTAATTATATAATTCAGTTATATCCGTTACACTCATGGTATCGCAGAATCATTGTTTTGTCAAGGATAGTACGCTATGATGATTGCGGTTGGTAATTTCGTACCGCACAGTACCTTGACAAGTGAATGACCGTCCAAAAGGGATATGACCGGCAGGAGAAGTGACGCATTCGGCGCACCAATGCAGGGAAACACCGCAGGAATGGGGCAGGAAAACGGCTTTTGGGGAGAACGGCAACAGGAAGCATTTTAACCTATTTGATTTATGGGAGGAACAGAATGAACGATAAAAAGAGATTGAACAGCTACGAGGATTTACCGCTGGTTCTGGATGTGGCGGACATTCAGCGGATTATGGGAATTTCAAGAGCGAGCGCCTATGAGCTGGTACACACACCCGGCTTTCCAGCGTTCCGCAGGGGCAGACTTATCAAGGTCAGCAAAATTGCTTTCTTTGAATGGATGGCAAAAGGCTCCGAAACCGTACCGGGAAGCGACAAATAAGCGTGAGGTATCATTCCCTGACTTGCAATACTGCCGCACTTTCCAAAGGGGCATACAGAGGGAAAAAAACTTAAAAATGATACCGAGACGCTACATCAAAACAGCCTATCTGCGTACATCAGATAGAAACGGAGAAAGGAGCCGGTTATGGCAAGAATGAGTAACAAGCGGCGGTTGGAATGGTCTTTCTTCTTAAATGACCGCAGCCGTATCACTTACAACGAACTGTGCCGGAAATGCCAGCACGAATGTAAACAGAGCTTCCGGGCGGTTGTGGTTGACTGCCCGAAGTATCTTTCCAAGCGTTCCAAGAAAAAGGACAAGACTGCCGGAAACGGCAAAATCCCTTAGGAACTAAGGGCGCACTTCTATACATAGTCTAAAGACCATGTATCGTGCGTCCTGCGGAGCTTACCTCTGCCGCTGATAAAATCAGCAATCCGAGGTCTGCGTTCGCTTCGCTCCGACAAGGTGGCTACACCCCCTTGCGCCGCTAAAGCGGCTATCCCCTGTGTACCCGCCGCAAAGAGAAATCCGCTCTGCGGTTTTCCCTTTTCATCGGGTTTTATAGAAGCACTGACACACGGACTGTCTGCGGATGGTCTTTCTTTATCTTATCAGCAAAGGATGTGAGAACATGGAAAAATCTTTGGAACAGTTGAAGCAGGAATATGAAAAAACCACTGTCCTGCTGGAACAGGAAAAACGGAAAATGCAGCGTTTGAAAAACCGGCAGGCGTATCTGGAAAGCGGTTCCCGGAAACAGAGGACGCACCGGCTGATTACCCGTGGGGCAGCTATTGAGAGCATTGCACCACAGACAAAGGAGCTATCCGAAGCGGAATTTTATTCCCTCATGGAAAGCATTTTGAATCTGCCGCAGGCGGAGCATTTCATCCGGTCTGCCACAGAGAACCACGCCCGTATTTCCGGGCAGGAGAAAGGCGGTGACTAAGGATAGCACTTTATCATTTTTCAATCGCACAGATCAAGCGCAGCGCCGGTCAGAGCGCCATTGCCAGCGCAGCCTATCGAGCCGGGGAGCGTCTTTACAGCAGCTACTATGGAGAAGTCAGCGACTACACCAAAAAGGGCGGCGTGATCGCTTCGGAAATCATGCTGCCGCCCCATGCGCCGGAAATATATCTTGACCGGGCGACCCTCTGGAATGCTGTGGAGAACTGCGAGAAACATCCAAAAGCACAGCTTGCCTATTCCTTTGATATTGCCATGCAGAATGAATTGACGCTGGAAGAAAACATGGAGCTGGCGAGGAAGTTCGTACAGGAGCAGTTTGTGACAAAAGGCATGATTGCCGACCTTGCTTTTCACAGCCCGGAGAAAGAGGACGGCGGCATCCCTAACCCGCATTTTCATGTGATGACAACCATGCGCCCTTTGAACCCGGATGGCACATGGGGACAAAAACAGCGTCGGGAATATCTTCTTGATGAAGATGGAAACCGAATCCGGGATAAAAACGGCGATTATATGTTTAACGCTGTCCATACAACAGACTGGCATGAGCCGGAAACGCTGGAACACTGGCGGGAGCAGTGGGCGGCTGCCGTTAATACAAAATTTGAGGAAAAAGGGCTGGATGTGCGTATCGACCACCGTTCCTATGTGCGGCAGGGGCTTGACCTGATACCTACTGTCCACGAGGGAGCTAATGTCCGGCAGATGGAAGCAAAGGGCATCCGCACCGAGAAAGGGGAACTGAACCGCTGGATTAAAGCCACCAACCGGCTCATGCAGGATGTGAGGAAGAAGATCAAAGCCCTGTTTGTCTGGATGGCAGAGGTAAAAGAAGAACTTTCCAAACCGCAGACACCGAGCCTTGCCGACCTGTTGATCGCTTATTACAACCAGCGCAACGCAGGGGCATGGAGCAATAAAGCCAGAACCGGAAACTTAAAGCAGTTTGCCGAAGCCGTCAATTATCTGACGGAAAACAAGCTGCTCACATTAGAGGATTTGCAGGAGCGTCTTTCCTCTGTCAACGAAGAATTTGAAGCGTTAAGCGACTCCATGAAAAAGAAATCTGCCCGGATAAAGGAATTGCAGGAATTGATACGGGAGGGCGAGAATTACCAGCGGCTAAAACCTGTTCATACGGAATTGAACAATATCAAGTTTAAGAAACAGAGGGAGAAATTTGAAACATCCCACGATGCGGAGTTACGGCTGTTTTATGCCGCCCGCCGTATTTTGAAAGAAAAACTGGACGGAAAACCCATTGCCCTGAAAGCATGGAAACAGGAATACGCACAGTTAAAAACAGAGTATGCCGAACTGTCTCCGCAGCACAAGCCACTCCGGGAGGAAGTCATACGGCTGCGGCAGGTGCAGAACGCCGTAGATACCGCACTGCGCCGGAGGGAGCAGCCACAGGCAGTACAGAGAAAGAAACATGAGATGGAGCTATGATATAACCGGCAGCTTTACCGCTACCAGTATTTTTATGGAGGGAGCATTTGAATGTATTTGAAGCGGTGAAACAGTCTGTTACCACCCGGCAGGCTGCTTCATTCTATGGAATCCGGGTGGGGAGAAACGGCATGGTCTGCTGTCCATTCCACAATGACCGCACGCCCAGCATGAAAGTGGACAGCCGCTTTTACTGCTTCGGCTGCGGGGCTTCCGGGGATGTGATCGACTTTGCCGCTTTGCTGCATGGATTGGGGAAACGGGAAGCTGCGGTCAGGCTTGCGGAGGACTTCGGCGTTTCCTATGAGAAATCCGGCAATGCGCCGCCAGATAGGAAGCGTCACAACAGGTCACAGCCCCGACAAAAATCAGCGGAGCAGAGATTTCAGGAAACGGAACGGTATTGTTTCCGGGTGCTATGCGATTATCTGCGCCTGCTGGAGCATTGGAAAACAGCACACGCCCCACAGCCGCAGGATGCCATCTGGCATCCTCTTTTTGTGGAAGCGTTGCAGAGGATAAGCTACACAGAATACCTTTTGGATATTTTGTTATACGGAGAAATAGAAGAAAAAGCGGCATTGATCGCCGCACAGGGAAAGGAGGTGTTGCGGCTTGAACAGCGAATTTCAGAGCTTGCCGCCGGAAACGCAGGAAGCGGTCAAAAGGACGATGGACACAATGGAACCGGCGCAGACACCGGCAGAAATCCGGGAAACATTAGAGGGGACGCAGAAAGGCGGCGTGAAGAACAGCATCCGAAACTGCCTGACGGTGTTCCAGCGTGACCCTCTGTTTCGCGGGGCGCTGCGCCTGAACCTTTTGACGGAGCAGATTGACATTGTGAAGCCGCTGGGCTGGGAGCGCACCAGTACCACGCTGACCGACATGGACATGAACTACCTGCTTTTGTATCTGGAAGAAAATTACGGGCTTACCAGCGAGAAAAAGGTGCAGAGCGCCATCAAGATTGTTGCCAATGAAAACCGCTACCATCCAGTCAGGGATTACCTGAACAGCCTGCAATGGGACGGCACAGAGCGCATCCGTTACGCCCTGCATCACTTTCTGGGAGCCGATACGGACGAATACACCTATGAAGCCTTGAAACTGTTCCTGATGGGAGCCATCCGGCGGGTATTCAGACCGGGGAGCAAGTTTGAGGTCATGCTCTGTCTGGTTGGTGGTCAGGGAGCCGGGAAATCTACCTTTTTCCGGCTGCTGGCAGGCAGGGACGAATGGTTTTCAGACGATTTGAAAAAGCTGGACGATGAAAATGTGTACCGCAAGCTGCAAGGGCATTGGATTATCGAGATGTCGGAGATGATTGCCACAGCCAACGCCAAGAGTATTGAGGAAATCAAGTCATTCTTAAGCCGCCAGAAAGAAACCTACAAAGTGCCGTATGAGACACATCCGGCAGACCGGCTGCGGCAATGTGTATTTGGAGGGACGACCAACCGGCAGGACTTTTTGCCCCGTGACCGCACCGGCAACCGGCGCTTTCTCCCCGTGACGGTGTACCCGGAACGGGCGGAGGTTCACATACTGGACGATGAAGCGGCGGCGAGGGCGTATATCGAACAGATGTGGGCGGAAGCCATGACGGTTTATCGCAGTGGGAAGTATAAGCTGTCATTCAGCATGGAAATGAACCGATACCTGAACGCCCACCAGCAGGACTTTATGCAGGAAGACACACAGGCCGGCATGATCTACGCCTATTTGGAGGACTACACCGGCGACAGGGTATGTTCCAAGCAGCTTTATGAGGAAGCGCTGGGGAACTTAAATTCCCCGGCAGACTGGGAGACACGGGCAATCTGCGAGATTATGAATACCGGCATTGCGGGCGGCATCATACAGGGCTGGGTAGCCTACAAAAGCCCGAAGCGGTATAAGAAATACGGTTCTCAAAAAGGCTGGGAGCGTGTCAACCAAGCTCCGCCGGAGGGGGACGGTTTTCAGGAAATCACGGAAGAAGAAGCCCGGCAAATGGAACTTCCATTCTGAAAAGCCACCGGTTGACAGTTTGGTTGACGCTTTGGTTGACAGCCGGTTGACGGGGAAAAGCCTGATATTTGGGGCATTTCTCTCCTTTGTCAACCATGTCAACCAAGAAATCAAAGAAAAAGTAAAAAGTAATAATAGAGCGCCTATGGATTGTTTTCAAAGTCTTTTCTGCCGGTTGACACGGTTTGGTTGACACGGAGACAGTCTGCGGCTGTACACCTGTCTGACATTCCCTTGTCGGGCATATTTCATTTATGGAGGTAACTGCCTATGGCAAAAAGCAAAAACGAGAGCAATAACAAAAGCAGCGGCACCCTGCTTACCGAAAAAGACGGCACCCAGTATTTTGTCATGGGGAAAGTCCGTATCAAGGTATCGGAGCATTTCGCACAGGATGGGAAGCCGCTTGACAGCCTGCTGGAAGATGTGATCCAGCACGCTGCCGCCGCTTCCTGAAAAAATACGGAATAACGACTGTCAATCAGCCCACGCTTATGATATACTTGTACCAGCGAGTATTGTATAAGCGTGGGTTGTTTCTTTTAGAAGGAGGATTTTTAACCGTGAAACAACCATACAATACAACGATTTATAACACTGCACTATATTTGAGATTGAGCCGTGACGATGAATTACAGGGGGAAAGCGGCAGTATCCAGACCCAGCGCATGATGCTTAGACAGTATGCCGCAGAGCATGGGCTGACCGTTGTAGACGAGTACATTGACGACGGATGGAGTGGGACAAATTTCGAGCGTCCAAGTTTCCAAAGGATGATTGATGACATCGAAGACGGGAAAATCAACTGCGTTGTCACAAAGGACTTATCCCGTCTGGGAAGAAACTATATCCTGACCGGTCAGTACACGGAAATCTATTTCCCCAGCAAGGGAGTACGCTACATTGCCATCAATGACAATGTGGACACCATCAACGGAGAAAGCGAGCTTGCACCGTTCTTAAACATCCTGAATGAAATGCACGCCCGACAGACCAGCAAAAAGGTCAAGGCTGCCATGCACACAAGATTTGCCAATGGCGCACACTATGGAGCCTATGCACCGCTGGGCTATGTAAAAGACCCGGACAAAAAAGGTCATCTTCTGATCGACCCGGAAACACGCTGGATTGTAGAGAAGATTTTTGACCTTGCTGTACACGGGCGTGGAGCCGCCAGCATTACACGGATTCTGGTGGAGGAAAAAGTACCTACCCCCGGCTGGCTGAACTATGAAAGATACGGGACTTTCGCCAATATCTACGCCGGTGCGCCCGCAGAAAAAGCCTATGCGTGGACGATAGCACAGGTCAAGAGCATTTTGAAAGAGGAAACCTACATCGGTCACAGCATTCACAACAAGCAGAGCAACATTTCATTCAAGAACAAGAAAAAGGTGCGGAAGCCGCAGGAAGAATGGTATCGTGTGGAAAATACCCACGAAGCCATCATTTCTGAAGAAGTGTTCCAAAAAGTTCAGGAGCTGATTGCAAGCAGACGCAGGAAACGCAGAAACGGTACGACACAGATTTTCGCAGGATTGATAAAATGTGCAGACTGCGGATGGTCTTTAGCCTATGGGGAAAACAAGCAGAATAAGAACCCATACGGGTACTACCATTGCAGCAAGAACGGGCAGGGATTACGCCAGTGTTCCATGCACTATATCCGCTATGATGTACTGTATGCCTATGTGCTTGCAAGACTGCAATACTGGTCTATGCTGGCACAGAAAGACGAGGACAATCTGCTGAAACGCCTGCTCAATGCCAGCGACAGGGAAAGAAACTCTGCGAAGAAAAAGCAGGCTGCGGAGCTGAAAAAGGCAGAGAAGCGTAAAGCCGAGGTTGACGGGCTGTTTGCTAAAATGTATGAGGACTGGTCTGCCGGACGCATAACCGAGTATAACTTCAATATGCTGTCCGAGAAGTACCAGAACGAGCAAAAGGAGCTTGAAACAAAAATAAGACAGCTTCACGAAACGATGGAAGCCGCCGTACAGACCGCAGCGGATGCTGAAAAGTGGATTGCCCTGATGAAACAGTATGTCAACCCTGTGGAGCTGACCGCCGAACTTCTGAACACTCTAATTGAAAAAATAACCGTCCACGAAGCTGTCAAGGGCGAGGACGGAAGCCGTGAGCAGGAAGTAGAAATCTACTACCGCTTCATCGGCAAAATCGACTGACCTTTCTTTTTTACCCAACAATATCTTTAATTAAGGGAGACGGGCAATGCCTACCCGGACATTGCTCTGCTGGATGATCTGGCGGCTGCGCTGTCGGTATCGGTTGAAGAGCTTTGTCGCGGTGAGCGGATTGCCCTGCCCTCTGCTGACACCAATACACTCCTGAGCGATGTCATCACCGAGGTAAGACAACAGAAAAAAGACAGAGCCGCGAAATGGCTTCGCATCCTCTGTCTTAGTATTTTTTCCGTGATCCTTCTTGCGTTTCTCTTCTTTACTGGTGCGTTCTTATTTATACAAAATGAAGCAAATTTAGACGAAGCACTCTTCACCCTGGCTTTGGGTGCCTTTGCCATCGGGCTTATGCTTTTCCGGTACGGGATTCCGATCCTTCTGCTTGCCATCGCTCTACCGCCGTTACTTTGCAGACGCCCCCGGCAGCCGGCGAAGACCATCGTCTGTATCCTGCTGTCGGTTCTGTCCGTCCTCTGGCTGATCTTTGGCGGACACTTTCTCTGGTTCCAGTTATTCTAGCCTTTCCATCGTTTTGCATAATCTTTCCGTCCGCTGACGATGGCAGAATAAGCATCCGAAGAATTTTATTCCTAATTACTTTCCAAACAGTGTACTCAAAATTCCTCTCTTGATGACCTGGGCACCGGTATTGATCAGCTGACGCTCGATCTGGGCCTGTCGGCGTTCCGCTGCCTTTTCCTTCTTTTTCTGTGCGGCTTCCCATTCCTTCTGCTTCTGCTTTACGGCGGATTCCTGTAGCTTGGCCTGCTGCTTTGCCAGAGCTTCCTTATCCTTCTCCAGCTGTGCCCGCTCTGCTGCCAGCTGCGCCGCTTTCGCCTCATGCTCCATGGTATCTGTCAACACTTCGTAGGCAGAAATATTGTCCACCGCCTCATCGTAGCGTCCCATGCCGTCTCTCGCCATCAGATTCCTGCGCTCCGTCTCATCCACAGGTCCCATAAAGCTCTGGGGGCAGATGATGGAGGTACGCTGGGCAATGCCGGGCACGCCGTTCTCATCCAGAAAGGAAGTCAGTGCCTCACCTACGCCCAGTTCCATGATGACTTCTTCTGCCTTAAAGGCAGGATTGGCCCGCAGGGACTGTGCTGCTGCCCGGACAGCTTTCTGCTCCGCCGGGGTGTACGCCCGGAGGGCATGCTGTACCCGGTTGCTTAACTGTGCCAGCACGGAATCGGGAATATCACTGGGGCTCTGGGTCACGAAATAGATACCCACGCCCTTGGAACGGATCAGCTTTACCACCTGCTCGATCTTCTGCACCAGTATCTTCGGTGCATCAGCAAACAACAGGTGTGCCTCATCGAAGAAAAATACCAGCTTCGGCTTTTCCAGATCTCCCGCCTCGGGAAGCTTCTGGAATAATTCTGACATCATCCATAACAGAAAGCTGGCATACAGTGTTGGATTCTGCACCAGTTTTACGCAGTTCAGCACATTGACAATACCTTTGCCGTACACATCCGTACGCATCCAGTCATAAATATCCAGATCCGGTTCTCCGAAAAAGAGATCTCCGCCCTGATTCTCCAGAGGCAGTAACGCCCGCAGAATACCGCCCACGGACTGCCTGGAGATACTTCCGTAGGTGGTCAGATAGTCATCCTTGTGTTCTGCCACATAATTGAGCAGAATACGCAGATCCTTTAAGTCGATCAATAAAAGTCCCTTATCATCCGCGATCCGGAAGACAATATTCAATACACCTTCCTGCGCAGCGGTGAGCCCCAGAATACGAGATAAAAGCTCCGGTCCCATATCGGAGATGGTGGCTCTCACCGGATGGCCGCCCTCCTGATAGATGTCCCAGAAGCAGACCGGATAAGCCTTATAGGAAAAGCTGTCGCGGATACCGAATTTATCGATCCTCTTGTCCATAGACTCCGAAGCCACACCCGCCGTGGCAATGCCGGAGACATCTCCCTTGACATCACACAAAAAAACCGGAACTCCCGCATCCGAAAATGATTCTGCCATAGCTTTCATAGTGATCGTCTTGCCGGTGCCGCTGGCTCCTGCGATCAGTCCATGGCGGTTACTCATATTCAGCGGCATATTCACACGCTGACCATCTGCCAGGCCCATATATATCTGTCCGTCTGTATACATAGTTGTCCCTCATCCTCTCTATTTTATCTCTATTTTCCTGCTGCCCTATCCCGTGGGGATATCAATAGAAGATATCTTCTACGACTTTTTGAAACGTTTCTTCCCCGTCATATGCTCCACTTTCAGGCAGAATATCTCCGTCATGGCTACGACTTCCGGTCGGAATACGAAATTCTCCGTTCTGTCAGGATAGTACTGCTTCATCAGAAGATTCAATGCTTTCTGTTTTTCCGCATCCGACAGGATCTCTATAGTTCCCTGACCGATCACGCTCTCGTATTCCATGGTGCACTGGCAGCCATCTTCTTTCTCCGACAGCACCAGTCTGTGGGAGCAATCCATCTCGAAGCTTGCCCTGACATCCTTACGGATCAAGTCATATTTTTTTCCTTCTTTTGCCCCGTGAAAATAGAGTGTCACTCTGCCGTCCGTCTCTTCCATTCCGAAATTCAACGGCAGAAGATACGGATAGCCATCCTCATCATTCAGTGCAAGTCTGCACACATCACACCTCTTCATGACATCTGTCATTTCCGAAAATTCTGTAATCTCACGATCGTTACGACGCATTGTATTCCTCCTGTGCTGCATTTTGTTTTTCTGTCAATATCTGTGCGCCCGACAGGCTTTGCGGCATATAAATGCCGGGTAAGCCATCATTGGAATTTCATATACTCTTTCACAGATATATTTACTATAGCGCATAAACAAGATATAATGCAACTATATCCTTCCGTAAGGAATTTTGAAAGGAGTTTTATTTTGCAAAACAAAGTATCCCATTGTTCTATTTTCCCACCGGATCTCAGTGCTCTGACGCTGCATATCCTCGCTATGGCGTTCATGTTCTGTGATCACCTGTGGGCTACCCTCGCCGGAGATGCCTGGTGGCTGACCGGCATCGGCAGACTGGCATTTCCCATGTTCGCCTTTTTCCTGGTGGAAGGCTTCTTCCATACCCATGATAGGAAAAAATATTGCATGCGCCTGCTTCTTCTGGCCATTCTTTCTGAGCTTCCCATCAATCTGATGTACAGTGGGCTGTTATTCTACCCGTTTCATCAGAACGTGATCTGGACACTGCTCACAGGCTTCCTGTGTATCTGGGCAATAGATACCCTATGGAAAAAATGTCCGGTCTGGCTGTGGATTCCGTCGATCCTGCTGCTATCTGCAGTGGGCTACGTGCTGGCAACCCTCCTCATGTTCGACTATTACGGAGAAGGCGTTCTGACTGTTATCGTATTCTATCTCTTCCATGGGAAAAATTGGTGGCAGCTTGCCGGACAGTTTGCCGGGCTCTACTGGATCAATGTCATGCTGTTGGCAGGAATGCAGATTCCATTACAGCTTTTCGGTCATGCCTTCGAGATTTCAGAACAGGGACTGGCGCTGTTGTGTCTGCCGCTTCTGTGGTGCTACCATGGACGCCAGGGCGCGCATAACCGTAAGATCCAGCTTGCCTGCTATGCCTTTTATCCGGTACACATGCTGGTACTGGGGATTCTGTCAAAGCTGATTTTTAGTTAAAATCATAATGCTGACAGAAAGTCTATTCCCTAAAGTAAAATACTCCCGATGGAATCATTCCACCGGGAGTTCTATATTTTTACTCTAAATTAGTACTGCTTCACCTGTTCTTCGCCGTTCATGACACGCAGAGCGCCCTGAGCCAGAGCTAACAGCTCGTCCTCACCGGGATATACGGTCACAGGAGCGATCCAGCCGCATCTCTCTTTCAGCTTAGCCACTACATCCTCACCATATGCAATGCCTCCGGTGATAACGATCTGATCTACCTTGCCGTTCAGCACACAGGCCATAGCACCGATGTCTTTGGCTACCTGTAACAGGAATGCCTGCTTCACCTCCGCTGCCTTGGCATCGCCTTCATTGGCACGCTTGGTAACTTCACGCATATCGTTGGTACCCAGGTAAGAATTCAGTCCGCCCTTGCCGATCAGCTTTGCACTGATCTCCTTCTCGGTATATTTTCCGGAGAAGCACATTTTTACCAGTGCTGCACAAGGCACACCGCCTGCACGCTCCGGAGAGAATGCACCATCACCGTCAAATGCACTGAATACGTCTACAACCTTGCCGTCCTCATGTGCGCCTACGGATACGCCGCCGCCCATGTGCACGACTACCAGACGTAAGGACTCATAAGGCTTGCCGGCCTCTTTTGCATATCTCTTGGCAACTGCCTTCTGGTTCAGGGCATGGAAGATACTTCCTCTGGGGATCTCTTCCAGACCGGAATATCTTGCGATGGGCATCAGCTCATCTACTACAACAGGGTCTACGATGTAAGAGGGAACGCCGATCTCATCACCGATCTCTCTTGCCAGAATACCGCCTAAGTTAGAAGCATGCTGACCCTGTACACCTACTTTTAAATCCTCCAGCAGATCATCGGTTACCGCATAGGTACCACTGGGGATGGGCTTTAACAGACCGCCACGTCCTACGATCACGTTGAAGCTCTTCAGATCGCAGTTCTTCTCTGCCAGCAGATCGGTAATGATCTTCTTACGGAAATCCTTCTGTTCGAAAATAGTATCGTATTTGGAGATCTCCTCGGTAGAATGTCTCAGGGTTTCTTCAAATAATAAGTTCTCATCCTCAAATACACCGATCTTGGTGGAGGTGGAACCGGGGTTGATGATCAGACTCTTGATTGCCATTGTGTGTTTCCTCCTATATTCACTCTTATATTCGCTCTTATGCTTTACCGCTTTGTCCACTACAGCATCTATACCTGCCGACAGCAGTTCTCCCGCAGCTTCCACAGCGACTTCGATCACGATATCCATAGCTTATTTCTGATTCTTTTGCATCTCTTCTGCTACAACTGCAGCCAGTGCCAGGGAGTATACCTTGGTCTCGAAGGTATCGGAACGGCTGGTCAGGACTACGGGTACCTTGGTACCGGTCAGGATGCATCCGTTCTTTACTTTTACCATATGTACGATTGCTTTGTATACCAGGTTGCCGGCATGGATATCCGGGAACAGCAATACATCTGCATCACCCTGGATCTTACGGTCGGTAGCTCCCTTATGCTTGGCTGCCTCGGGATCGATCGCCAGGTCAAGAGACAGCGGGCCGTCTACGATACAACCGGGGATCTGTCCTTCTTCACACATCTTAGTCAGTTCTGCCGCATCTACGGTAACGGGCATCTTGGGATTTACAACCTCAACTGCTGCTAAAGGTGCTACCTTAGGCTCTGCAACGCCGCAGGCATTACATACCGGAATGGTGTTCTTGATGATCTGAACCTTCTCCTCCAGTGTAGGATAGGTCATGAATGCAACATCGGTCAGGAACAGAAGTCTGTCAATGCCGGGAATCTCAAATACACATACATGAGACAGGGTTCCACCGGTACGAAGGCCTACTTCTTTGTTCAGTACGCTCTTTAAGAAGTTCTTGGAGTCGATCAGGCCCTTCATATACATATCTGCACGGCCGTCATGTGCCAGCTTTACAGCTTTCAGGGAAGCTTCGATCATATCCGGCTCATTGATGATCTCATAATCGGAGAGGTCCATATTCAGTCCGGCTGCAATCTCACGGATCTTTGCCTCATCACCTACCAGGATTGCATCTGCAATGCCCAGTCTCTTGGCCTCATGTACAGCTTCCAGTACTGCACTGTCTTGTGCAACGGAGACTGCGACGGTCTTCTTCCCACACTCTTTTACTTTTGCTACGATGTCATCAAAATTCATTTTCTTCCATTCCTTTCCGCCTCTCGTGGGCTCCAAGTATGAATACATTCCACACATTATTTGCAAAATCGCACGATAAATCGTGCTTTCGCTGCTGCGCAACTATTTTTGCTCATATGTGTGGCGGTGACTCTATTCGAGTCACCTAAAATCAAGCAAAACTGCTTTTTACATGCAAGCATGACAAAGCAGTCCCGCTTGATTTCATTGTCTTCCGAATAGTCACTCTAATCGTTAAAATAATAACACACTGGAATACAAAAATCAAGCTACTATGACAAATATAGCCACCTCTAAATAAGGTGGCTGATATCTGCCAGGGTCGGTACGCAGGCGTACAGACATTTTTTTAATTTTTCATCTGGCTGTGTCTGATCCGGCACCATCACGACCTTACAGCCGGCGCGGTAAGCACTCATGACTCCGTTGGGAGAATCCTCCACGGCCATGCACTCTTCCGGTGCCAGTCCCAGCTGCTTGCAGGCATAGAGATAAATATCCGGGGACGGCTTACCTTCTGCTACCATAGTGGCCGAAATCAGTTTTTCAAAATACGGCCGAAGTCCTGCCATCGCCAGATATTTTTCCGTCCGCTCCAGATCCGTTGCTGTGGCAACCGCTGCAGTGATATGCCTTTTTTTCAGATCTTCCAGAAGCTCCACGGCACCGGGCTTGCATTTGATGCCATCCCGGTCCAGTGTTTCTTCCATCATCTCTTTTCGTTTGTCACGCACCACATAATAGTCAAAATCTTCACCGTACCAGTCCTTGAGCTGTCTGGGGGCAAAGGGGCGTCCCAGACTGCGCATCGTAAGTGCCTGCTCATCTGTCATGGTATACCCACAGGCTGCCAGTGCCTTCGGCCAGAAAATACGGTAATATTTTTCGGTATCGATCAGCGTACCGTCCATGTCAAATAAAACTGCCTGAATCATTGTTATTCCTCTGCGTCAGCCGTCTGTCCGGCATCTTCTGCTGCATCCGTAACATCAGTACCTTCTGCTGGGCTGTCCTTTGAATCCCTTTCGTTTGTGCCGCTCTGGTCCTCGCCAGCTTTTCCGGCTTTCCGGTCACGTTTTGCCGCTTTGCGCGTCTTCCGGCGTTTTGCCGCTTTTTTCCCTAACAATACGATCAACAGGATCACGACTACACCACCGACGATGCAAAGTACGATCAGCAGTGTATGACTGCCCTCGGCCTCTACCGTGCGGAAGCTGCCGGGCACTTCCATGGTAAACTGTCTATAGCTGCCGATCACAGTGGATTCCACTTCCGTGTACTCTCCATCCTGTGCTACCTCTATGACAGTGTTATCCGCATCCTCACAGTAGACACGCAAGGTTGCTTCTCCGGTATAGTCCGGTGCATCCTCTTCCATGGAATTGGTCATGGATACTGTATAAGTATTTCCCTCTACCTGCAGATGCAATGCTGCATTGGGATAGAAGTTGCCTTCTGCCATAACCAGTGCCTTATTGTTATCGTTTTTCTCTGCGGAAGCAATGGATGCGGTCCATTCCTCATACTCTGCTTCCAGCACTTTATTACCGGTAATATCACTGAAATCATAATCCGGCCATACACCGTAATAGCCATCCTTCTCCGGTACTTCCGGAATCTGGTCTGCCGACAGATAATCCCCGTAACCGCATTTATAGGAAGCCACTTCTACACCATCCGCCTGGAAGGTAATGGTAAACTGTGAGAAAGCGTCCGGAACGTCTTTGCTGCAGAATTCCTGGTAGGACAACGGGGTAGCACCGCCCTGATAACCAATGCCGTCTACGCCACCGGCTCCGCCTTCCACATAATAGTTGCCATACAGAGTTCCATCATCACTGACTTTTCCGGCAATGCTGCCCTGGCCTTCGCCGGACATATCCAGATCATTGTACGCATAGCTGTAGAAAATATCACAGCCTTCTCCGGCAATACCTCCGATATTATTTTTACCGGTGATCCTGCCCATGCTGTAACAGCTGCGGATCGCATAGCTGGCAGATCCGGCAATTCCTCCCACATAGCTGCCTCCGGTACTCTCTACGGGTGCATAAGACTCACAGGAAATGACTGCGCCATATTCTGCTTTACCGACCACACCGCCGACATAGTCTTTTTTACCGGTCACGTCTCCAAGGTTGCGGCTGTCTCTGATGACTGCCTTGACCGTCTGCTCCACATCGAAACTCTCCGTTCCGGTTAAAGTGATATCGTCCTCAGGGTCAAAATCGTATTCCGTTGCCACCTGTCCAACGATACCGCCCACATTCGTATCGGCTTCCACCGTACCGCGGTTCACACATAAGGTGACCTTTCCCTTCTGGAAGCTGGAAGTATCATAGCGCGCTTCTTCGGTTCCTTCCGGTTCTGCGGTGTCATCCTCCGCATCGGGATCTCCGGGGTTCACCTCTTCCTTGCTGGCTGACTCATCCGAAGTATCTTCTACAGAAATTCCTTCATACCGGAAGAGATCATCCCGGATTTCGCTGACCAGATTCCGCAGAACTCTGGCCTGATCCATCAGCTCATCCATGTGGGCACTGGTGCTGTCTGTCCCGGCTTCCAGTACATCCCCCAACTGACCCAACTGGTCAAAAGCCTTGTCGAGCCTGTCATTCAGTGTATCCAGATTATCTTTGATACCGCCACTGCGATCCTTGGAAGCATTCGTCATGTTATCCAGATGCTTGGTGGCATTCTCTCCGAATTTTTTCAGTGCCGATTTATAGCTCTCCGTATCGTCCGGTACGGTGATGGTAATGTTTCCGCCACTGACGTCATGATCGCCATCGCCACCCCAGTTACCATTCCAAATGTCATTTCCACTGATGGTAACGTCATGACTGTTGCCGTTATTCTTGTCATTATCCGCCTGCTTGTTCAGATCGTCATTCAGGGCTTTCAGATCGTTGCTGACGCCGTTCAACTCTTGATTGTAAATATACCACAGATCATGAGCGGTCCCGGTCAGAGAACTTCCCGCATTGTTGGCATCCTTCAGGTTCGAACTGATACTCTTGGCAATACTGGATGCCTGTTTGCTATAGCTGCTCACATCTTTCTGGGTGGTATCCAACATATCCAGGAATTTGTCTGTCTCCGTATCCAGTTCCTTCAGCTTGTCACTGAGATACTGGATTTCCAGGAACGGCTCCATCTGACCCACGATACCGCCCACATCTTTTCTGCCCTGCACATATCCGGTGTTGGTGCAGTTCTGCAGATAGCCCTGATGCAGTCTGCCTACGATACCTCCGGTATTGTAGCCTACGTGCTGGTAGCCGATGGCCCCGGAATTGGAGCAATAATAAATCTTACCATCCGAAATACCTGCGATACCGCCGGTGTCCGTATGAGCTGCCACATTAGAGGTACTGTTGATCTGCTCCAGATTGTCCATGGTGATATCTTCCAGATCATAAGTCACTTCCGTGCTGTACGTATTGATATTGCCATTGTTGCTGCAGTTATTCAGAATACCGTGGTTGTTGCCCACAATACCGCCTGCGGAATGATTGCCGATCACATTTCCGGAGGATTCACACCGACGGATCTCTCCGCTCTCGGCATTGACTCCGGCAATACCGCCGACATCCGTATCACCGACCACATTTCCGGTAAATTTACAATTTTCAATGCTGCCATAGTTCACACCGACGATACCGCCGACCTGATCCTGACTTCCAGAGGGAGATACTTCCCCCGTGACCGTAAGGTTGCGAACTTTTGCTCCCTCCTGCACATAGCGGAACAATCCCACTGCCGAACCGTCTCCGGTCAGTTTCACATTGGAAATAGTAAAACCGCTGCCGTCAAAGATTCCTGCAAACGTAGGAATACTGAGTTCACCTGTCATGCTCAGAACAATGTCGTTCTGCAGCACTACTTTTTTATCTCTGGACCAACTGTCCAGTACACAGTTCTCCACCAGTTTCCGCAGATCCTCCTCCGTGCTGATCTCTATGACTGCATAATCCTGCTCCTTTATCGTGCTGCTATAACCGCTGCCGCCTCTGTACTGCTCATAGGTCAAAGTTTCTGCTGCATAGGCGGTGGCCGGTGTCTGCAGGATCAATGCTGCTCCCAGCAGGAAACATAATAATCTCTTACTGTTCATCTTCTGTTCCCTCGCTTTCTGCTGTTTTTTCTTTATCCGAAGCTTTCTTATCCGCAGCTTCTGTATCTGCTCCGGTTGCTTTCTGTCCGGCTGTCTCATCCTCCGGCAGCTCCTGGGCTTCCAGTCTGGGATAGTTTTCTTCCGGGGCATCGTCCCGCTCCTCCATCGTCACGGTATCCTTGGGACGCACCACCGCACCCATCTCACCATCAATGACACCGATAAAATCACCCTCCAACACACCATTGACATAACCCTTGATGTGACCGTTCATACGGATTCTTCCGGCGGAGGGCAAGGGCTTTGCCAGATCCCGTTTCAGTGTAAATGCTGTCTTCTGAATAATGATATCTCCGATCAGCAGTGTCTGCGGCAATGCCAGCAGTACCAACAAAATAGATGTCAGAGTACCACGACCAAGAGCCAGTCCGATGGCCGCTACCGCTGCATTGGAAGATACATAGCTGATAATAAATCCCGCAGATACCAGCATGGATCCGCTGGTAACAATGGTAGGGAACGCCTGGTTCAGTGCTTCGATGGCGGCTTCCTTGATCGGCATATAGGTCTTCAGATCCATGTAACGGCTGGTGATAACGATAGCGTAGTCGATCGTTGCACCCATCTGGATCGCAGATACTACCAGATATCCCAGGAAATATACATTTTCATTCAACAGATACGGCAATGAGAAGTTCATCCAGATACTACCCTGAATCGTTACAACCAACAGTACCGGCAGACCGGCGGACTGGAAGGTGAACAGCAGGATGATCATAACGAACAATGCTGTCAGCACCGTGATGATCGTATTATCCGTTGCGAAGGAATCGCCCAGATCCTTATCACTGGTGGCGTTACCGACTAGCAGAATGTCATCTATATTATAGAACTTTGCCACGGTATTACGGATCTGATCCAGTGCTGCTGTGGTCTCTTCTCCCTCATAAGGAACATTCAATTCCAGAACAAATCGGGAATTGTCTTCGCCCAGCAGCTGATCTTTCGCAATACAGATCTGGGAATAAGCATCCGTCAGAGTTTCTTCCAGATCATCGTCCAGTGTGATGTTGCCGCTTTCTTTCTGATCATAAATGAACAGGAACATATCAATAAACGGAACTTCGTATTCACTGACGCCACTGACCAGCGCACCATAATCGCTCTGATCCAGTGCATATGCCGAATACAACATATCCGCCACTTCAATATCCAGATCGATCAGTTCCGCAAACTGTCTGGGATTCAGCTTATCCGTCAGCATATAGCCGTCCATGGCCTCGATATTGCCAAGTCCCTGACAGGATTTCACCACATCCAGTTTTTCCAGAGCTTTCAGTGTCTGTGCCTCTTTTTCATAATCACCGTTGGGCACAATGACTGCCAGCTGGTTCACCATGCCGAATTCCTTATTTACCATGCTGACGGAAAATTTATTATCACTCATAGTACTGGATTCCAGAGTGTTGGTATCGTACACGTAGTTTGCCTTATTGGACAGGAAAAATGCTATAATAACACCTACGATCAGAATAGGCGGTATAATGTAGCGGGTAGCCACACAGAATTTACCGACCGCCGTGATCTTCGGCACGAAGCTCTTGTGGTGAGTATTGTCAATGGCCTTGGAAAAGGTCAAAAGCAGTCCGGGCATCAGGAAGAATACGGCCACCATACTGAAAATAATGGATTTTGCCAGAATGATACCCATATCATAACCAATTCTAAACTGCATGAACATCATGGCTACCATACCGGAGATGGTGGTCAGGGAACTGGAGGAAATCTCCGGGATTGCCTTACTCAAAGCAACAATCACAGCCTCTCTGGCATCCTTGTCCTCATGTTCTTCCATAAAACGGTGGGCCAGAATGATGGCATAGTCTACCGCCAGACCTAACTGCAGTACCACCGCGATGGAGTTCGTAACAAAACTGATGGTTCCGAACCAGTAGTTCGTACCTTTGTTCAAAATAGCTGCCACAATAAATGTAGTCAGATAAACCGGGATTTCCGCATAAGTCGTAGAGGTAAATAACAATACGGCTACGATAACCACTGCTGCCAACAACAGAATGACGATCATATCATTATTCAAGTCATCCGCGTCACGCTCTTCCTGACCGATATCGGAAGAATAGTAAACATCATAATCGGACAATGCATCCAATACCTCATCCAGATGCTGCTGTGTAGCTTCCGTGTCTGCTTCCTCATCAAAAGTGACAGACAATAAAGCCTCCATGTCATGATAATGATCCTCGGTGTCATCGAAATCCAACATGCTGACACCGTCCATCTCCTCCACCTGATCTGCCAGTTTCTGTGCCTCGTCAAACGTCACGTTACAGATCAGGATCCGGGCGGAGCCATACGTGGTAAATTCCGAATCCATCAGATCCAGTCCCCTTCTGGTCTCTGTTGTGTCCGGCAAATAAGTGGTCAGATCGTTATTAACCTTGACTCTGTTCATGGATAATACGCAAAATATGCATAAAACAATAAAGATCAGATAAAATCCTTTTCGTTTGTCTACAATGAGCGTGGCAAGTTTCATCATAAAGGAATTATCTTTTTTGTCTTTTTCTGCGTTGTCTGCCATAGTTCCCTCCTGCTTTTTCTCTCTTTGTACCCTTGTTTATGTATTTGATTTTATACACCTCTAGTTTAAAATGTTTTTGAACATCTGTAAAGACTTACTACAAAGATAAGAAATTGTATTAATGTCATTTAATGAACTTGTGTTGATTTTCTGCCACATGCAAAATATAATAATGGGGAAGAAAAAGCAAGCTACAGATTTTTTGTGATTGTTTATTTTTAGACATTTTCGTGATGTTCGTCTATTATTTTAGAAAAAATTCAGATTTGTATTACATATAGGAAATGATTTCTTCTTTTCCCGGAAAGGCTGGTGGATTGTCTTATGGAAAAAATGGATCGCCGTGTGCGCAAGACAAGAGCTCTCTTATTACAGGGGCTGGTAAAAATGTTAGAAACCCATGATATTCAGGATATCTCCGTCAAGGAGCTGACTGAACTGGTGGATATCAACCGCGGAACCTTTTATCTGCATTATGATGATATCTACGATATGCTCCATAAAATCGAGGATGAAATGTTCCTGGAATTTAATGAAATCATGGAGCAGAAACCGGTCGTTACCAATTCTCTGGCCTCTCAGGGGCCGTTGTTGGAATTCTTCCATTTTCTGGACCGAAACAGGGATCTGGCCAAGGTCATGATCGGCCCTCATGGAGATCTGGCTTTCGTCAACCGTCTGAAGGATCAGATTGAAAAGCGCACTCTCCAGGTTCTGGAAAGTGCGCAATCCGATGCCAACTATAAATATCTCTGCTCCTTCATCATCACCGGCTGTGTCGGTGTCGTAGAGACCTGGCTGAAAGAATCCAATCCCCAGTCCCCGGAAGAAATGGCAGAGATTCTCGGTGCCATGCTCTTACGTCAGCTTAATTTTGCTCCGGGGCCTGCATAGGCTGTGTCGGCTCCGGCATACCAACGCTTAAAGAAGTTACGATCTCACCATCCAGGAAGAAGGATACGGTATCACCTACCTGAAGTTCATCCAGAGTGGCATCTTCTCCGTCAATCGTAATGATCGTATCGTCATTGACTGTGATAGTCATAGTATCTCCGCTGAGAGTTAAGGTCATCTCATCCAGCATGTCTTTCTCGGGTTTCTGACCGTTGGGAGCTTCACCATTAGGGGCGCCGCCATTGCCATCAGGAGTCTGACCGTTCGGTGCTTCTCCGTTGGGTGCGCCACCGTTACCATCAGGGGCCTGGCCATCCGGTTTCTCACCGGTCGGAGCTTCGCCTGTGGGTGCCTCACCGCTGGGAGCCTGACCATTGCCGTCAGGGGCCTGACCATCCGGCTTTTCTCCGCTGGGTGTCTCACCGGTAGGAGCTTCACCATTGGGAGCTTCCGGCTTCTCTGCCAGTGCGATGGAGATCACATTGCCATCAATGGCAGTGATCTGGCCGAGATAAGATTCCACCTTCTCTTCACCGCTCTCCGTGCTCTCCGTCGTACTCTCCGGTGCGATCGTCTCTTTATTTTCCGATGCTTCCGTGCTTGCTGCACTTGCGGTGGTCGATCCGCCACAGGCTGTAAATCCTGTCATCACCATAGCAGCTGTCAACACTGCACACATTACTTTTGTATTCACCTGGGGTAAATTCCATCTTCTCATATTCTCATTCCTCCTGTTCCATTAAAAATCTTGTGAACATTTCTTTCCCCTTATCTGCCTCTTATGATAAAGGACATCTGCGAAGGAATTGTGAGAAAAATGTGGTGATTCTGTGAACTTTTCACGCATGACACATTTGTCATATGTACAGTGTTGGCAGTGTCAGATCATGTGTCGATTTTGCTGTTTTGTTGTAAATATTCAAGGAACGCGGTACAGCCTTCCAGAACGTCATCGTAGGTCATTCCAAAATCTCCCGTATACCATGGATCCGAAATATCCCGTTCCGATCCCGCATAAGAAAGCAGCTTCGCTACTTTCCCCTCCGGATCTCCCCCGAATATCCGCAGCATGTTGCGGATATTCGCACCATCCATACCAATCAGATAATCATATTCCGCATAATCCGCTCTCGTCACCTGCCGGGCCCGCTTCCCCTCACAGGAGATCCCATGCCTCGCCAGCTCCGCCTTTGCCGGCGGATACACCGGATTCCCGATGCCGTTCCAGATTTCCTCTGTGCTGGTGGCCGCGGAGGCGATCTGGAAGCGGGCGGTGAGTCCGGCATCGGATACTAATTTTTTCATTACGAATTCCGCCATGGGGGAACGACAGATGTTGCCGTGGCAGATGAAAAGTACTTTTATCATTGTTTTGTTTCTCCTTGTTTTGCCCCGGAATGCCCTGTTTTGCAAGGGTTTCTGGTTGTTTTGTTGTGATTTGGTTTTTGCTCTGAAATTACAGATTATGGCAAATCAGAGCAGAATTAAGCAAATTGTTACTACCTGTTGGTAGTAGAAATAGTAGTAAAACTGAAAGACTTACTACTAAGGATTTTGTATATTCAGAAAGCAACAACCATGGTCTGAAATAAATCGGTCTGTTTTCTTTACCTCAATGCTTATTCCATTCTCAAAATTAAAATTATTGTCAACATAAAAATTATCTATAGATGAGTTATCTTTGTAATCTGTAATCACATTACTAGGAATAAATGAATTATATCCTAAACCTCTTAAGACACTAGGTTTGTTTTTCATTTCTCCTCTTTTTTCATATGCATTAAAATCCCCTACTACATATGTAACCTTATTTTTATTTAAACTATTAATTATCAAACTCCACATTTCATCACAAGGATTAATATGTACTCCTAATAAAATATCATTTTCCTTCTCTATTTCAATGAGTTTATTTCCGTAATGATGAAATCTATTATATTTAATAATATGTTTTTGTGACGCCTTCCATCTCGTTTCTTTACTTCCCAACCCTATTGTACATTGATTTGAATCAATTAAGAAGCGCGGATAAAAAATTTTATATTCCTTATCAAAAGTATCTACAAATCTTTGAAACATAGATTGTTCTTCCCATGTCCAAGGAACAATAGTTTTATCTATCAATCTTTTATGTGGTACCTCTTGTAAGATAACCACATCCTCATCATTCATCTTCAAATCATCAATAAATGCTTTTAATCTTTGCAAATTAATACACAATTCTTCTTCTGAAATCACTTCCCCTTGATTCAACATACCACGAAAACCATTAACATTAAAAGTAACTATTCTCACTTCGACATTCCTCCAATCCAAAAACAGGCAACATCATCTGCTTCCTGCCCCTGTAATTATAATCATAAAGAACTATTTTTTATTTCCTTTTACAGCATTAAATAAAGTTTTTCTCAATCCTTCTCGCCATTCCTCATTAGCTATACACATACCCATGTAACAGTGTTCATTAAACATACAGACTTCACATATCATTTGATCTACAGCCTGCATAAGCATATCATCATCACTAGGCAACTCATAAGATTCAATCTTTTTAATATCATACGGTTCTCTTATTCCAAATGATATCTGCTTACCATTTTTTGTTTTCAGATAACGATATATCTCGCCTCCAAAGGATAAGCAATCTCCCACTTGATATTCTTCAAAAGGCCCAATATCCATCCAGACATGGTCTTCCTTACCTTCGTAGCAATCACCATCCATAAGTCCGCCAGATACATAGATGCAATTGAATATGACCTTGCCTTTCTTTTTATCAAATCTGCTAATCCGCCTTTGAAGTCACACCAAGCATTGCTGTAATAGCAATACTCAAAGCAATGCCTTATGATGTTTCTGGAATTAAAAAGCACCTGTAGGTATTCCTCATACGATAAGTTTTCTCCACCCGCTACATCTTTCATCGCATCATCTGTGGTATCAATAGTACCAAACTCTGACTGGACAAGATATCCGCTATGACTGTATTTCTCCACAAATTCTTTCCATCGTTCTTTGTCTGATGGTTGATGAATTGATTCAGGCTTTTTGCCTTCCACCTCTTCCCACATTGCATCAATGCCTTCTTCGTAATGATTCATAATCATCTACCTCCTTTAAAAAGTGCTACCCTTGGTAGCCTGACATTTTAATATTGGTAACCGAATCTGCATACATACAATCATATCAGAAAGAGCCGGTTTTTTCCACAGAAAAACGCCCCAGACAAGCCGGAGCGTCATCCCTTTTATATTAAATTACCTTGAACATCTTCTGCGACATTGGTTTTTCGTTCTTTTTTTCAACCTCCGCCTGTGCCTTCCTAAACTCTTCCATTCGTTTCAATTCTTCCTCAGCATCATCGAATCCGATATGCGTGTACACATTCATTG
>OHPQ01000292.1_pt1 | contig 31891 bp, 33 predicted proteins | sample 1577821 | NCBI WGS metagenome assembly OHPQ01 (sample SAMEA3879509, study PRJEB24766) | human gut metagenome | biome: human-associated habitat; feature: feces | place: USA | collected 1985/1987 | reverse complement strand
CCATGATTATGGCTCTTGACCGTGCAATTCGCTGTGGATGTGTGTCTGATGAGTCTGTTTATGATTCGAGGGAAATGCTGATTTTGTAGATCTTAAACTGCCTGTGCAGTTAAAGTGAGTCCGAGAGGCTTCATGATTTTCACCAGAGTCTCAAGATTCGGAACAGTTTTGCAGGATTCAATTCTTGCAATCGAGGATTGCGGGATATGGCACATTTCAGCAAGCTGTCTCTGGGAATATCCCAAAGCATTCCGCTGTTCAATGACCGCAGAGATAATGGCTGCAATTGCTTCCATTTCTTCTATGTCTGCTTTTCCCTGAGGGCTGGTTGCTTTTACGTGTTCTTTGTAATCATTCCATGTTCTCATAAATCATGACCCCTTTCTGGATAGATAATCGTCACGTTCTGATTTTGCTTTTTCAATTTCACGCTGCGGTGTCTTTTGTGTTTTCTTTCTGAAATGATGCAGCAACACAAAAGTATCATTGCAGTAGTAGAAATAAAAAACTCTGTTGTTTCCAGGTCTTAACTCCCAGATATCTTCTTCAATATGTTTTGTAATGTTGTTTGGCAGCCGAGTCCCATTGTTTTGAAGCAGCTGAATGTGAAGCATCAACTGGTTATATTGGATTCTTGCGTCCTTGCTTTTTTCCGATTTTTCTCGCAATTCTTCAAGAAAATCCCAGACGTCAGATTCACCGTTTTCTTTTTCATAAAATTCAATCTCGTACATTGTATAATCTCCATCGATTTTACTTCTATTCTTATGATAGCATAAATGCTATCAAATGTCAATAGAAAAATGAAAAATAACAGGAGGATTTTTTATATGAGTATTTTCAGCAGGTTATTCAAATCCAGAGATAAGCCTCAAAACAGTTATGACAGCCCGTCATACACATACTTTTTCGGACGAGCGAACAGCGGCAAACGTGTCACAGACAGAACAGCCCTGCAGCATATTGTGGTTTATGCCTGTGTGCGTGTGCTGTCAGAAGCGATTGCACAGCTGCCACTGCATTTGTACAAATATAACGATAAAGGAAAAGAGCGAGTGCCATGGCATCCGCTTTATTTTTTGCTCCACGATCAGCCAAATCCTGAAATGACTTCTTTTGTTTTCCGAGAAACCTTAATGTCACACTTGCTTATCTACGGCAATGCCTATGCACAGATTATCCGAAACGGCAGAGGTGATGTTTTAGGACTGTATCCTCTGATGCCTGACAAAATGAAGGTTGACCGTGATGAGAAAAACCGCCTGATATACATTTACAGCCGTTACGATGAGGCAAATCCGAATCTGAAAGAACAAGGCGATATCGTTCTTTACGCTGATGAAGTTCTGCATATTCCGGGTTTAGGATTTGATGGTCTGGTTGGATATTCGCCGATTGCACTTGCGAAAAATGCAATCGGCATTTCTATTGCCTGCGAGGAATATGGGGCATCGTTTTTCGGAAATGGTGCAAGTCCGTCAGGTGTTTTGGAACACCCCGGAGTAATCAAAAATCCGGAACGTGTGCGTGATGCTTGGCAAAGAGCCTATGGCGGAAGAAACGCCCACAAGGTCGCAGTTTTAGAGGAGGGTATGAAATTTACTCCCATTGCAATTCCAAATAACGAAGCTCAATTTCTGGAAACCAGAAAGTTTCAGATTGAGGAAATCGCAAGAATGTACCGTGTACCGCTTCATATGATTGGTGACCTTGACCATGCCACATTTTCTAATGTGGAACATCTCTCTTTGGATTTCGTGAAATACAGCCTTGACCCATGGATTGTCCGCTGGGAGCAGTCTTTACAGAAAGCACTTCTTTCTGATTCTGAAAAGGGGCAGTATTTTGTGAAGTTCAATGTAGACGGACTTCTGCGTGGCGATTATGCTTCCCGTATGCAGGGTTATGCTACCGCAAGACAGAATGGCTGGATGTCTGCCAACGATATCCGTGAAAAGGAAGATATGAATATGCTTTCTGAGGAGGAAGGCGGTAACTTGTATCTTGTAAATGGCAGCTTTACAAAACTCGCCGATGCAGGTGCATTTGCAAATCAAAATCCGGCAAAGGAGGAAGAAACTGAATGAAGAAATTTTGGAATTTCATAAAAAATGAAGATACATCGGAAACAGAGCTTTTGTTTAACGGTCCTATCTCTGAAGATACTTGGTGGGGCGATGAAGTAACACCTGCTTTGTTTCGTGATGAACTCGCAAAAGTCAGCGGAAACTTGACAGTCTGGCTGAACTCGCCGGGCGGCGATGTGTTTGCAGCGAGTCAGATTTATTCCATGTTGAAAAATCACAAAGGCAAGGTTACCGTGAAAATTGACGGCATTGCTGCCTCTGCCGCATCGGTTGTGGCAATGGCAGGCGATGAAACTTTGATTGCACCGACTGCCCTAATGATGATTCACGACCCTTCCACATCAGCAATGGGCAATAAAGCAGATATGGAAAAAGCAATTGAACTTCTGGAAGAAGTCAAAGAGAGCATTATTAACGCCTACGAAACCAAGTCCCATCTCAGCCGAAACAAGATTGCAAAGCTGATGTCCGATGAAACATGGCTCAATGCAAAAAAGGCTCATGAAATGGGTTTTGTGGACGGGATTCTCTTTGCAGAGAAGAAAATGCCTGTTGTTCCCAAAGAGGAAGAACCGGATGAAGAAGAAAAAGAAGATACACTGACCGCAATGACCTATTCCAAATCGAAGAATCTATCTGCATTCTTATCCAAAGTATCTGCATCAGCAGAATTCGTTACTGGCACACCGATTGACCAGCTTGAAAAAAGACTGGCACTTTTGAAATATTGATTGGAGGAATTGATTATGGCTATGACGATTAAAGAACTCAGAGAAAAGAGAAAGAAGGCTTGGGACACTGCCCGTGATTTTCTCGACAGTAAGAGAAATGCAAACGGCGTTCTCAGCGAAGAAGATTCCAAGACCTATGATGCAATGGAACAGATCATTGTTGATCTCGGAAAAGAAATTCAGCGTCTGGAAAGGCAGGCTGAAATTGAAGCTGAAATGAACAAAGCAACTTCCACTCCTGTTCTCGGTAAGCCTGCAACTCCGAATGTAACGGAAAAGACAGGTACAGCAAGCGACACTTACAAGAAGGCTTTCTGGAATAGCGTCAGAAACCGCAACTGGATCGATGTCCACGATGATTTGCACATTGGTACAGATGCAGAGGGCGGCTATCTTGTTCCAGATGAGTTTGTGCGCCTGTAAAAGGCGATGTTTACAGTAGATTAGGCTCTACACCGCACAGCAGAGCGGTTGTCAATCTGCCTAACCGATGACAGGAAACTGGACACGGGAACACAGCACGGCAGAAACGCAGGAAACGTCAAAAGGATATGAGGCGAGTAGTACCTGCAATGACAAGATAACATAAGGATAAGGCTGGATTGCCAAAGCAAAGGTTAGCTCCTTTTTCGTGGGAGGGTGTGGAAATTATCCTGAAACCACTCTCATGACCCCACCATAATATTGAATTCGTTATGGTGTCTGCTATAGGTCATGAAGCAAGCGTGAGAACACGTGAGATAAACCGAAATGATATCCGACAGTTATCACTTGCCTATAAGCATCGTTAAACAGGGATTGCCTAAGTGGAAATGCCGAAAGGCTATGTCTATTCGAGACTGAATATTCCATATGGCAACGGAGCTTCCGTAGTAGTCCGAGGTGGATAACGCCCACTACATGGCGAAGGGAAGCAGTTTGTTAATTCCAAAGTAAGAAGATGAAAGGGAGGAGAATCCTCATGAATCCAACATCGGAGATTTTGGAGCGTGTCAATAAAAGTTCCTCGGAACATCACGACGGAGTCTTTACAAGACTCTTTCGCTACCTTCTGAGAGAGGACATTTATTTTGCAGCTTACCAGAAATTATATGCAAACAGTGGAGCAATGACTCCCGGAAGTGACAACGACACTGCTGACGGTTTTAGTGCTGAATATGTGCATGAACTGATTGAAGAATTGAGGTCAGGAAAGTACAAACCGAAGCCTGTGCGCAGAGAATATATCAAGAAACAGAACGGAAAAATGCGCCCACTGGGTATTCCGTCATTTCGAGATAAACTTCTGCAAGAGGCGGTTAGAATGTTTCTGGAAGCAATCTATGAACCGTTATTTTATGACCAGTCACATGGTTTCAGACCGGAGAGAAGTTGTCATACAGCTCTCGACCAGATAAAGACAAATTTTCGTTCTGTAAAATGGTTCATAGAAGGCGACATCAAGGGTTGCTTTGACAATATAGACCACGCAGTGCTTATTAAAACGTTAGAAGTCAAAATCAAGGACAGCAGATTTATCAATATTATCAGAGCTTTCCTGAAAGCAGGTTATGTGGAAGATTTTCAATATCATACCACAATCTCCGGTACACCACAGGGCGGAATCATTTCCCCTATTCTGGCAAATATATACCTGCATGAGCTTGACCGGAAAGTCATGAAACTCAAGGAAAAGTTCGATAAGCAGTCTACACGACACCAGACACCGGAATATCTTCATTTAGCGAAAAGAAGGCAGACACTTCAAAAGAAGATTGACAGGGTAAAAGGTGAGGAACGTGAGCTTGCAATCAAGGAATATAAAGCGGTGTGCAATCAAAAATTGAAAACGCCCGCAAGAATGTCCGACGATAAAAAGCTTGTATACTGCCGATATGCTGATGATTTTCTAATTGGAATCAGCGGAAGCAGAGAAGACTGTGAAGAAATTAAAGAGATTCTGAGAGAATTTCTATCAACGCAGTACCATTTAGAGTTGAGTGCTGAGAAAACAAAGATCACACACAGTGCTGAACGAGTACGTTTCCTTGGTTATGACGTTGCGGTACGCCGAAGCCAGAAGATAAAGAAAAAGGCAAACGGTGTTAAACAAAGAACGCTGAATAACTCTGTAGAATTAACTGTACCTCTCGAAGATAAGATCATGCAGTTCCTGTTCAAAAACGACATCATAGAACAAAAACCAAACGGAGAAATCTGGGCGGTTTGCGTTCCAAGATTAAGACATCTTTCGGAAGTGGATATTGTGAACAGGTATAATGCACAAATCCGTGGCATTTGCAATTATTACTGCTTAGCAGCGAATTATGATAAGCTGAATTATTTCCGTTATCTTATGGAATATAGCTGTCTAAAGACGCTTGCAAGCAAAAGCAACAGCACAACGAGAAAAATCATCCAAAAATATCGTCATGATGGCAAATGGGCTATTCCCCATGAAGTTAAAGGCGGTATCAAATATGCAAAGCTTGTCTCGTTAGCTGACTGCAAAGCCGGTAAGTTGATGTCCGATAAAGACCCATGGCAATACAAATCCTTTGACCCGAAAAAGCTGTCACAATATGTGCGGTTAAGCGCAGGGGTATGTGAGCTGTGTGGTGATAATAGTGATTCCTGCTGTATTTATCATGCAGGTAAAATGAAAAATCTGAAAAGCACTACGGAATGGGGCAAGAAAATGCTTCACATGAGACGTAAAACGTTGATTGTTTGCCCGAAATGCTTCAAAAAGATTCACAGGGAACAAAATAAATGACATGTCAATAATGAATGGAAAGCCGTGTACATCGAGAGGTGTAAGCACGGTTTGGGAGGGGCTTTGTGCAAACCTGTCATCGAAAGATGATAAGGCGGCACACTGCTACCTCACGAACGAAAACTGGTGGAAGCACTTGAAGAAGAGAGTATTTTCCGCCAGATGGCAACGGTCATTAAAACTTCCAACGGCGACCGCAAAATTCCGATTGTGACTTCCAAGGGCGAGGCTGTCTGGATGGACGAAGAACAGCAGTATTCTCTTTCTGATGATACGTTCGGACAGGCATCGCTTTCCGCATACAAGCTGGGAACAGCGATTAAAATTTCAGAAGAACTTTTGAATGATTCTGTTTTTGACCTGCCGTCCTACATTGCAAAGGAGTTTGCAAGAAGAATCGGTTCTAAGGAAGAAGAGGCGTTCTTCGTTGGTGATGGCAAGGGCAAACCGACCGGTATTTTTAATGCTACAGGCGGTGCGGAAGACGGCACTTCTACCACAGGTACAAGCATTACATTTGATGATGTGATGGAACTTTTCTACTCTCTCAGAAGTCCGTACCGCAAGAAAGCGGTGTGGGTGCTCAATGATTCCACTGTCAAGGCTCTCAGAAAATTGAAAGACAACACAGGAAACTACATTTGGAATCCGTCTGTGCAGGTTGGTGTTCCGGATACCATTCTCAATCGTCCTTACAAAACATCCAGTTACGTGCCGGAAATCAAGGCAGGCAACAAGTGCATAGCATTCGGCGACTTTAGCTATTACTGGGTGGCTGACAGACAGGGGCGCTCTTTCAAGAGACTGAATGAACTCTTTGCCATGACAGGTCAGGTTGGTTTTCTTGCAAGTCAGCGACTTGATGGCAAGTTGATTCTTCCGGAAGCAATCAAGACACTCACCATCAAGAAAGCGTGATGCTATGATTACGCTGAAAGAGGCGAAAAACTATCTGAGAGTGGATTATGAGGAGGACGACAGTCTGATTCAGAATCTGCTTTCTACAGCAAAAAATCTGGTTATGGACATTGGCAGAATGGACGAATCCGCACTTGCTGAAAATGAAGATACCGTGCGGACTGCGATGCTTTTCGCACTTGGGTATCTTTATGAAAACAGGAGCAATCCCGATTATCATAAACTTACACTGAATCTTCGTTCAATTCTGTTTGCACAGCGAGAGGGTGTGATGTAATGGAAATCGGAACTTTGAATCAAAGAATTACCATTCTGGAACACAGGACTGTTATTGATGAGATTGGAAATCACATCACCAAGTGGGAAGAAACATTCTCCCTATGGGCAAAGGTGACTGTAAAAACAGCAAGTGAAACCACTAATGCAGGAGTTACCAAAGAGGTACAGAAACTTGAATTTCTGATTCGTCAAAGTCCTGCAACGCTGAATATCAACAGCACCAATTTCCGTATTCTATTCAGAAACAGCATCTACAATGTCACCGGAATTACTCCTTTATAAGACCACAACAACTACATGAAAATTGAGGGCGAGATACGAAAGGCTGGTGCTTCCGATGACTTCAATTGATGCAATGGCTGATGAGATTATGAAAGGTCTGACGGAATATGCAGACCTTGCAGATACCGCCATGAAAAAGGCGGTTAGAAAAACTGCAAAATCTGTAAAAGATGAAATATCTGCAAACGCTCCAAAGCGAACAGGTGCGTATTCAAAAAGCTGGACTGCCAAAAAGACAAAGGAAAACAGCCATTCTCTTGAAATGACTGTCCACAGTAAGAATCGTTATCAACTTGCACATTTATTGGAGAAAGGTCATGCCAAGCGTGGCGGCGGTCGGGTATCTGGAAAACCGCACATTGCTCCTGCGGAAGAAAACGGTGTGCAGTTGTTAGAGCATTTGATCGAGGGGACTTTGTCATGACCTACGAACAGATCGCAGAGATGATGGAGGAAATGGGACTTCCTTTCGCCTATCATCATTTTGCCGAGGGCGAAAGTCCTGCACCGCCTTTTCTCATTTTTCTTTCACCTGGAGAGAATACATTTTCTGCGGATAATTCCATGTATTTCAGCTTTAAAATGCTGGATATTGAACTTTATACAGACGTTAAGAATCCTGAACTTGAAAAGCAAGTTGAAAGTGTTCTGAAGAAACGCAAAATTTATTACACAAAATCAGAAGTATGGATAGAGTCGGAAAAGCTCTATGAAGTGCTTTACGAAACGGAGGTATAACCAATGGCGAACAAGAAAAACAAGGTTAAATTTGGTTTGCAGAACGTCTACTGGGCAAAAATCAATGAATGGGGTGAAGATCCAGATGGCAACAAAACTGTCCCTGCATATGGTCCGTCAAAACATCTCCCCGGTGCTGTATCGCTTTCTATTGACGCAAACGGCGAGGCAGAAAATTTCTTTGCGGACAATGGTGTTTATTATGTCATTAACAACAATGCAGGATATACAGGCGATCTTGAAATTGCCCTTATCACAACTGAATTTGCAACTGAAATCTTAGGAGAAATCCTTGATAACAATGGCGTTCTGGTAGAAAAGAATGATACGGAACTTGCACAGTTTGCATTGATGTTTGAATTTTTGGGTGACAAGCACCATATCCGACACGTGATGTATTGCTGTTCTGCCTCTCGACCTGCGACAGAATCTGCAACCACTGAGGAAAGCACAGAGGTCAAGACTGAAAAGCTGTCGCTGAAAGCTACTCCTTTGCCGACAGGTCTTGTGAAATCCAAGACAACGGAAAGCACCACTGATGCAGTATATAACAACTGGTTCAAAATGCCGTATAACCCTGATACGACAGTTAAGTCTTCTGCAAAGTCATCTTAAGGAGGTATTGCTATGGCTATTCAGAAAAATATTACGATTGACGGGATTGAAGTGCCGTTCAAGGCAAGTGCTGCTGTGCCACGTTTGTATCGTCTGAAATTCAGACGTGATATTTATAAGGACTTTGCATCACTAAAAACTGAAGTCACTGAGGGTGATGAAAATAAAAGCGAAATCGGCATTGAAAGCCTTGAAGTTTTTGAAAATATCGCCTACATCATGGCAAAACACGCTGATTCCAATGTTCCTGACAACCCTGATGATTTCCTGGAACAGTTCAACACGTTCAGCATTTATGAGATTCTTCCGCAGCTTATCGAACTTTGGGGACTAAACACCGCAACGCAAGTAGAGTCTAAAAAAAACATCGCCAGACTGACCGCCCGATGACAACCCCTCTTTTTCTCCTGAGATGCAAACAGCTCGGTCTTTCTATGACCGAGCTGGATTTGCTTACTATTGGATTAATAAACGACATGTTCACGGAACGTGAAAATGACGAGTATTCAGGGTGGAATGAACTTGCTTCTCAAAGCGATATGGATATGTTTTGATTACAAGTCATTTTCCTGTATTCTTTTTTGAGCAATGCCATACACTTCTTCATCGGCTCTGGCACCAATTACAATAATTAACATCTTATCATTTTGCTTGACAACTTTGTATACGACTCTAAGACCTGCACTTTTCAGTTTGACTTTCAGAAAGCCTGTTAGGTCATTGCCGTTTTTGTTTCCAAGCGGTTTTCCATATCCGCCCTCAAAAATCGGGAGTGGATTTTGTTTTACTTTCTTAATTGCTTTTAAGACCAGTATTCGTTGACTTCCGTCAAGCGATTTCAAATCATTTTCGGCTTCCGGCAGATATTCTACTTCCCAATTCATTCAAATTCTACCTCATCAAAGTCGGTTAAATCATCGTCTGTGATTCCGAGTTCTTTCATAACTTGTTCTTCCGGAATTGTTTCTTCCGGATTGAATTTTTCCATTCGTTTTACAGCCAGAGTGAGTAAGCGGGCATCATTCACTTCATCCATCAGGCTGACATATTCATCCGGAGAAAGAAGTACACATTCCGGTGCATTGTTCTTCATAACAACTTTTGCACCGCTGTTTTTGACATCCTGAAAAATTTTTCCTGCAAGTCCACGATTGAACTGCGAAATAGAAATGGTATTTTGAATTGCTGCAATAATGTTCATACGCTACTTATAGTATACGTCATTTTTGCAGAAATGTCAATAGATTTACTGATAAAAAAACTGATTATTTTATTTGAATCGAGGTGAACCACAGTGGCAAACAGAATCAAAGGCATCACCGTTGAAATTGGAGGAGATACCACTAAGCTTTCCAAAGCATTAGAGGGTGTAAACAAGAACATTAAAAATACCCAATCACAGCTGAAAGACGTGGAGAAACTTCTGAAACTCGACCCGAAAAATACAGAACTTTTTTCACAGAAACAGAAACTTCTTGCTGACAGTATTTCTGCTACAAAAGATAAACTTGCAACGCTGAAAACAGCGGCTGAACAAGCAAATACTGCTCTTGCAAATGGTGACATCACACAACAGCAGTATGATGCCTTACAGCGTGAAATTGTCGAAACAGAAAATGAACTGAAACGTTTGGAATCAGAAGCCAAAAATGCAAATTCTGAACTTGCTAAAATCGGTGAGGCAGGACAGGTTCTCCAGAATGCAGGCGATAAAATTTCAGGTGCAGGCGAAAAACTTCTGCCCATCACCGCAGGTGTGACGGCTCTTGGAACTGCTGCTGTGAAAACCGCCTCCGACTTTGATTCTGCAATGTCTAAGGTTGCCGCTGTATCCGGTGCAACAGGCGATGACTTGCAGGTTTTACGTGACAAAGCAAGAGAAATGGGCAGTAAGACGAAGTTTTCTGCAAGTGAAGCAGCCGAAGCCATGAACTATATGGCGATGGCAGGTTGGAAAACAAATGATATGCTGTCAGGTATTGACGGCATTATGAACCTTGCTGCTGCATCAGGCGAAGATCTTGCCACAACATCGGATATTGTCACAGATGCACTCACTGCATTTGGACTGACAGCACAGGGTAGCGGTCATTTTGCTGATGTGCTTGCGGCTGCAAGTTCTAACGCAAATACCAATGTATCTATGCTTGGTGAGTCATTCAAATACTGTGCTCCGATTGCAGGTGCTTTGGGATTCTCCTGTGAAGATACCGCTGAGGCACTGGGTTTAATGGCGAATGCAGGTATCAAGTCCACGCAGTCGGGAACTTCCATGCGTTCCATTATGACTGCCCTTTCCGGCGATGTGAAATTCTGCTCTGCCGCCTTTGGAGAAATGGAGATCGCAACTTCCAATTCAGACGGATCAATGCGAAGCTTATCTGATATTTTAGCAGATTGCAGAGTGGCATTTGATCAGATGTCGGAATCCGAAAAAGCAAGTGCCGCAGAAACTCTTGTAGGCAAAAATGCCATGTCGGGATTTCTTGCCCTGATGAATGCCGCACCTGCGGATATTGATAAATTATCAGGTGCAATTGCAAACTGTGACGGTACTTCTTTACAAATGGCAGAAACCATGCAGGATAATCTTGCAGGACAGCTTACCATTTTGAAATCTCAGCTTGAAGAACTGGCTATCTCTTTTGGCGAGATTCTGATGCCTGTTATTCGTGACATCATCACCAAAATACAGGGATTTGTGGACAAACTGAATGCCCTTGACCCTGCAACAAAACAGACCATTATCAAAATTGGATTGATTGCTGCGGCTTTAGGTCCGCTTTTGATTGTAATTGGCAAAACGATTTCTTCTATCGGAAGCATGATGACATTCATTTCAAAAATTCCGACAATGATTGCAGGTGCTAAGACTGCATTTTCAACGCTTGGTGCCGCAATTGGTGGTATTTCTGCTCCTGTGGTGGCTGTTGTTGCGATTATTGCGACACTGGTTGCCGCTTTTGTGCATTTGTGGAATACCAATGAGAACTTCAAAAACAGCATTCTTTCTATCTGGGAACAGATAAAGTCCACCTTTGAACGTCTGACATCGGGAATTGTTGACCGAATTAATGCACTCGGATTTGATTTTCAGAATTTCGGTGAAATGCTGAAAGCGATGTGGAATGGATTATGCAATGTGCTTGCACCTGTGTTTGAGGGCGTATTTCAGCATATTTCGGATATTTTCACTTTTGTGACGGATACCATTCTGAGCGTGCTTGATATATTTATCGGTTTGTTTTCGGGAAACTGGGAACAGTGCTGGAATGGTATCAAGGGCATTTTTACAGGTATCTGGGATTTTGTAGTCAACCAGTTCAGCAATATTCTGAACACGCTGAGAGGTGTGGCAGATGTATTTCTCGGTTGGTTCGGAACATCATGGAATGAAGTGTGGACGAGTATAAAAGACTTCTTTGTCGGAATCTGGGACAGCATTTGTTCCGCTTTTCAGGCTGTTGCTGACTTTTTCACAAATATCTGGAATGCAATCTCCATGTTCTTTACAACGATAGCGACTGCGATCTATACCACAGCGGTCACAATTTTCACTTCTGTATATGACTTCTTCGCAGGAATTCTGACCAGTATTCACGACTTTTTTACAACTATCTTCAATGCGATATGGACGGTTATTTCAACTGTCTGCACCACTATTTACGACACGATTTCAAGCATCTGGAATGCAATTTACAGCTTTATTTCTCCGCTTTTGGAAGCGTTCAAATATCTGTTTGAAACCATTTTTCAGGCAATTCACATCATTATCAGCAATGTAATGGATTGGATCTCAGAAAAGATACAGACTATATGGAATGCGATTGTTGCATTTCTCACCCCTTTGCTTGAGGGCATTAAAACGTTTTTTGAAACGATATGGAATGCTATTTATACGGCAATTTCAACGACATTAAGCACTATTTCAAGTGTTGTTACATCGGTCTGGAACGCAATTTCAAGCTTTATTTCAAGCGTGATGAACACCATAAGTTCTGTCATTTCAAGTGTATGGAATGCAATCAGCAGTGCGGTTTCAAGTGTAGTAAATGCTATCCAAAATACGGTATCTTCCGTCTGGAACAGCATTTCTTCCACAATTTCATCGGTGATGAATACGATTCATTCGACCGTGACAAGTATATGGAACAATGTAAAATCTTCAATTGGTTCTATCATCAGCGGCATTTACACCACGATCAAGGGCGGTTTTGATAATGCTGTCAATTACGTCAAAGGTCTTGCATCTGATGCTTGGAACTGGGGCAGAGATATTGTTTCAAACATCATTGATGGCTTGAGAAGTATGATCGGCAGTCTTGCTGACAGTGTATCGAACATTGCCGATACGATTCGCAGTTATCTGCACTTTTCCGTTCCTGATGTAGGTCCGCTGACAGACTTTGAAAGCTGGATGCCTGACTTCATGAACGGCTTGGCAGACGGTATCAACAAAAGCAAAAAGGTTGTAGCAAAGGCAGTTTCGGGCGTTGCGGATACCATGAAACTTTCGCTCAATTCCGAGCAAAACTACAACCTTGACGGCATGACGGGGGCAATGATGAACGGCACTTCTGAAAATTCGGTGGTCAACAATTACTATCAAAACGACAACAGCCGCACAGTGAATCAGACCAACAACAGTCCGAAATCACTGTCACGGCTGGAGATTTACAGACAGACAAGGAATGCGGTTAAAGCGTAACTATTTATTTTTCGGATAAGTACATCCTTTTACATTTATCGGGAATCTGTTTTCTGCCGCAAATTTCACAAAAGCTTCAATTTCGGTATCCATTAACGCATAACCGCTGAATTTATCAAATAGCATGGATACAGACAGAACCTGGATTCCGTCCTCAGCATGAAAAAATGTAATGACTGCCTCACGACCATTCAAATAGACTTTATCGTCCTTAACCTCAAACTCTGCGTTTATTGTCTTAAATTGACTTTTTCGATATTCAGCAGATTTTTTACGGAGGATGATAAATATCGGTATAATCATCACAAAATTTGTTATCATCAGCAAAACAGTAGCCATAGCGATTGTTTGTGGAGCGTTGCAGACTATTGCCAATAAAACAAAATTGGAAATCAACCATATAAACACAGGGTTTAACATTTTCAGTATTTTTCTATCATCAATCTGACGTACTTGAAATTTGAATATATATTTTTTCTCATCATCTTCATCTTCTACTTAATATTCATCATAATAGTAATATTTTGCCACGTTTGAATTTTCATAACTGTCGGCGATATCTTTTGAAAGAGCTGTTAAGAATTCGTCGAATGTTAACGTTTTGTCAATTGGAATTGACATTTTATCTGCACTGTACTTCATAAATAAATCAAGTTCATCATCGTCATCGTCGTAATCTCTTCCTGTAGAGCAGAGCTCATCAATAGACAGTTTGTCATGGCTACATACTTCCTCCATGTAACGGAAAATTGCATCTGCATCGGCTGTATCGGGTAGAACGGCGTCTCTTATCAAGAGCAATGATTTTTCGCCCTGATTACGCTTACTAAAAACCAGAAAAACAACACCAAACAAAACACCCAAAAGCATAACGCCAAATGCACCGATAGTATCTATGCTGTATCCGTTCGCCTTGTCATAATCTTCTATTAGCATTAAAGATGATGTGTTGCTGAAAAATCCAATCAATGCGTATCCTATACCAACCATCCATATTCGTCTTTTATATTTATTTTGCAGGACAGCATATTTCACCAAGCTGATTGAAATTAATAGTATTGCAATAAAAATAAAATCCACTGTCATTAAACCAAAATCGAACTTTTCATCAAACAGCAGACTGCCTATCGGCAAAGCGAGGCACATCATCAAACTAAAAAGCCCCATGAGAATACCTATGACACTCAGAACAGCAGTTTTCATCTTGCTGTAACGCTTTTCTTTTTTATTGTTGTAGCCTTTTAGTTTTATGTATATATCGGACAATTGGTTTATTGAAATTTCCTTGTTATAAAGACCGGATAGCAAATTATATACATTATCGCAGTCCGGTGCTGTGAATGGATACTCATATCCTTCGTAAATAATAACTACATGAAACACTTTGCCGATTTCGTAAACCTTTACAGAATATTCTGATGCGTTGTATATAATCGAATTGGTGTCTGAAATATATTCGACTCCTGTCATGGAGCTTTGATGCAACCTGTTATATATATCGTATGTTGTTTTCATAATATCACCTGTTCCTCAAAAATGACAATGTCATTATACCACACAGCAACTGTAGAAGTCAACCAAGAAAGGAGTGATTTCCGATGTTCTACACTTTAATCCTCGAAAACGAAGCAGGTCAAAAAATCGACCTGTTCAAAACTGCAAACCGATATATGTTCTCCAAAATAAAAGGACTTGATCCGCCGACAGGAACAGTCAGCACTTCAAATTATGCAGGAATGAACGGCAGTTACCTCAACAATGCTTTCATCGAAAAGCGAAATGTGGTCATTCCATTTGAAATGCGTGGCTTTGATGTGGAACTCCGCAGGCACGAACTTTACAGAGTAGTCAAGCCTTCACGCTATATCAAGATATACTACTCCACAAAAAATATTTCTGTGTATGCTGAGGGTATCGTGGAAACCTGTGAGGTTGAGAACTTTGAAAAGCTGACCAATGGGCAAATCTCCATTCTCTGCCCCGACATTTATTGGTACTCCACTGAAACGCAGATTGCAGAATATTCCCGTGTCAGAGGTGCATTTCATTTTGTCTGCCCTGATAATGATGAGCCTTTTCCAATTGGTATCTACAATACGCAGGATATGATGACCATCAATAACAGCGGTGATGAGGTCGGATTCACTCTTGAAATCAGCGGTGGACCTGCGAAAAATCCGACTATTTACAACGCTCTGACGGACGAATATATGCAGATTTCAGGCGATATTCAAAAAGGCGACATCATCACGATCACCACGAAAACAGGCAACAAAACCGTTCTTCTGGAGCGTGAGGGCGTTGTGACCAACATCATCAACCGCCTTGTTTCCGGGTCAACCTGGCTGAATCTGAAAACGGGCGAAAACAAATTTTATGTGACAGCGTCGGAAGGACTGAACCGCATCAAAGTCCGTTTGATTCATCGCAATGCTTATCTGGGGGTGTGATTTATGCAGATAGAAATTTACAATATGACTGTCTTAAATGATAAGCTGAATATTTCCCTTGAGGCTGTCTGCGACAGCTTTTCTTCGCTTTTGTGGAATATTGAATATTACAAATGCGGTGCTTTTGAAGTGTACATTGCTGCATCTCTCCGAAATATTGAGATTTTTCAGACAGGCAGAATTGTCGGTCGTGATGACGATAAGGAGCATTTCGGGCTGATTGAATCCGTGGAACTGGAAACCGATTCAGAAGACGGCGACTATCTCATTATCAAGGGACGGTTTCTGATGTGTCTGCTTGAAAGAAGAATTATCTATCCAACGCTGAATTTTACAACGATGATAACATACGGAATGATAATTCAGAAAGCCGTGGAGAATAACGCACTCGTTAGCGGAAACAGGCTGATTCCGAGCTTGAAACTTGGAGAAATGCAAGGTGCTTGCTGGTCGCAGACCACAAAGTTACAGGTCAGCTATGAGAACCTGATGGAATGGATATACACCATTTGCGAGAAAATCGGCGGAACAGCAAACATTCGTCTAAGTAAGATTGCAGAGGAACAGTACGAAATGATTTTTGACCTGTTGCAAGGTGCTGACAGAAGTATGATGCAGGAGGAAAATCCGCATATTGTGTTCTCTGACAGCTACAACAATCTGCTGTCTTTCACCTACTTTACAGACACTTCTGTCAAGAGGAATTTTGCCTATGTTCTTGGAAAAGGTGAGGGCGAACAGCGTAAGCGGACAACTTATTTTGAGGATTCTGAACCTGCCTTGCTTGACAGATATGAGGTGTATGTTGATGCAAAAGACATCTCAGACGAAGAGCAGAAAAACGGCGAAACAAAGCCGATTCCTGATGCTGAATACATCGAACTTCTGAAAGAAAAAGGCAATCAGAATATTATTCCCACAAAAACAAAATCCGAGTCTCAGATTGCAGTGCAGTCCACGCAGTTTCAATACGGTGTGGACTATTTTGTTGGCGATTTCGTCACTGTAGAGCATCAGAGATTCGGCATCAGACAAAATAAAATACAGCTTGTCGGAATGATTGAGAGTTTCGATCGCAACGGCAGAAATTTAACACCAACATTTAAGGAGGCTTAACATGGCATTTTCATTCGGATTTTTCAATTCTAAAAATCTTGACAGAACCTATACTGCGGAGAACTTTAACGACTATCTCGGCAGTATTATCTGTGATGGAATTCAGGACAATTTCGGACAGTGTTTCAAACTGTCTGTAAACAAGTTAAAGCTGACAATTGGCAGCGGAAAGGCTTGGATTCAGGGACATTATTTCATTTCGGATACGGCATACACCTATGATTTATCCCGCTATGTGGACGAATCTCTGCCAAGATATATGACGATCGGTATCTGTTGCAACACTTCTGAAAACGTCCGCAATGTCAGCTTTGAAATTCTCGCTGGAACTCCTGCCACCAATCCTGCAATACCGAGATTTCAGAACACAGATTACAAGAAATATCTGACACTGTGTATCATCAGACTTGATGCAGGAACGTCAGAACTCAGCATTACAGATTACAGAGAAAACAATAATTTCTGCGGATATGTCCGCTGTATTCTCGGCAAATGCAAGGTCACGGATATGCTCTCTCAGCTTTCTGAAATTCAGACGCAGATAAAAGATTACAACATCACAGTTAGTCAGCTGACAACAAAGATAAATGAGTTAACGCTGAAAATTGATGAGATGACGGGCGATGTGGTTTCTATCGGCAAGTGCGGTCAAAGTGTGGATTTTGTGCTTTATTCAGACGGCAGACTGCTTCTCAAAGGCACCGGGGCAACATTCGATTATTCTACTGACAGCAATCCGTCACCGTTGCAAAACAATGCAAATATCAAGTCGGTTATTGTTTCAGAGGGTGTGACCAGCATTGGAGAACGGCTTTTTCAGTATTGCGACAATCTGAAAACAGTATCACTTCCGACAACTCTCACAACAATCAAAAAAGCTGCATTTCTGCCGCATATTGACGGTTACATTTATCATCAAAGTCTTAATGGTTTAACAGAACTGAAGATTCCGGAACGTGTCACGGAACTTGGCGTGAATGCATTTGCAGGAACGGCAATCAAGTCCGTAACCGTTCCGTCCTCTGTGGTAACCGTAGGTGCAATGGCATTCAGCGAGTGTCAATATCTTGAAACGGTACGATACGGCGGCAAAGTCATCAGCGACAGAATGTTTGTACGATGCACAAAACTGAAAAATCTTACTCTTACCAAAAGTGTCAAGGAAATTGTGGGCGGCTGCTTTAATTACTGTGAATCTTTGAGCATGATCACTTATGAAGGTTCTATTGCTGACTGGAACGCTGTGAAGAAAAATACAAACTGGGACAGCCATGCAGTTGATATCGAATCCCCGCTTGCAAAAATCCAGTGCCTTGACGGATATATGGAATATGTTGCAAATACAAAAACTTGGAAGGAAGTGAAGTCATGATAAAATTTCTTGTAAAAGGACAGAACATCGAAACTTTGGAGCATGAAGTCATTGCTGCTGACCAGATCGCTTTTGTAAAGATACATTTTGTGTTCGATAATAACTGGAAACCACTGCATAAGGTGGTGCAGTTCACGCAGGACGAAATAACCTATAACAGGGTTCTCGGAACAGAAAATACAAGTTGTTTTTTGCCTGCTGAACTAACTGCAGGGACTGTGAAAATGTCATTGTTTGGTTATGATGCAGAAGCAACTAAAACAGTCAGAGCAACAACGATTGTAAAAACTTTGCACATCAGACAATCGGGATTTGAGGGCGAAAACAGTAATGTTCCGCCTACTCCTGATTTATATCAGCAGCTTTTGCAGAAGATACAGTCTGCATCTAAAGGAACTGACGGCAAATCAGCATTTGAAATTGCTGTAGAACATGGATTTGTTGGAACAGAGGCTGAATGGCTTGAAAGCCTGAAAGGTGTTGATGGCAAGGATGGAGTAAATGGCAAAGACGGATGTGACGGTAGAAATGGCGTTGATGGTTTACCGGGTAAAGATGGAAAGGATGGTGCAGACGGAGTCCCCGGTCATAATGGTGCCGATGGGAAGAATGGGGGTGACGGAATCAATGGTTCTGATGGAAAATCCGCCTATATTATTGCCGTAGAACATGGTTTCACAGGTACAGAAACTGAATGGCTGCAAAGCCTGAAAGGTGCTGACGGCAGGGACGGCATTATTCCTGATATGTCAAACTATGCAACAAAAGCTGATATTGCAGAATTACAGGAGCAAATCAGGCAAATATCCGGTATCAGCTATATCTCTGTATTTGAAAGCGGTTCTGATGCCTTGCAGAAATACGGTGACAGCATCTACACTTATTACAACGATGGCTACCGTTCTCTTGCTGGATTTGCAGAAAGTTATCCTCACTTTTGTTCTGCTGAAAACAACTATGCTCTGTATTTCAATCAGAACGATTTCAGCTGGGCAGGAACTGTGTTTGTGATGTTTCTGACACCTGTTGCAATTACTTCAAAAATGAAACTGATTTTAAGCTATCTGGTCGGTGCATCACAGGACACTGAATTTTATCTTGTAAAAAAGACAGATAAAACAGGCTCTGAACTTGCTCAGTATATTTACGAGGAAATCAAATCAGAAAATGCTTCGAAATTATCATTCAAATGGCTTTATTCCGATACTTTCATTTCTGTGATGCAGTCGTTGGAAAACGTATTGGATGGAGAATACTACCTTGCTTTCAAAGGCACATCGGATAATTCACATCCGATGGTGAAGTCTATTAAATTTATGAAGGAGTGATTTTATGAAAGATACCATTTGCCTGATTGCAGGCATTGTCGGCGGATTTATCGCAACGCTTCTCGGTGGCTGGGATTCTGCTCTTGCAACTCTTATAGTATTCATGGGCATTGATTTTGTGACAGGTATCGTGACTGCGGCAATGGGCAAATCCAAACACAGCGAAAGCGGCACACTCAACAGCACAGCAGGCTGGGTTGGTCTTGCGAAAAAGTTTTGTATTCTGCTTATGGTAGTGGTCGGCGTGAGAATCGATATTCTCATTGGCACAAACTACATCAGAGATGCAGTCTGCATCAGCTTTTGCCTGAACGAACTGCTTTCCATTATCGAGAATACAACACTTATGGGAATCCCTTTCCCGCCTGCATTCAAAAAAGCAATTGATGTTCTGCAAACCAAGGTAGGCAGAACCGAAGATGAAAAGGAGGACAAATAAATGGCTATTTTAAGACCTGATACATCAACTACTCTGAACGGAGTGAAAATCAACGAGTATTTACTCACAAAACATAACCCCAATAGAATCGATATGCCCTCTGTTTCAATGGAGGGCAAAGTTATCGGCGTAACAGTCCACAATACCGACTGGATTTCTGTGGCAAGCGGAACAACCCCTGCGGAGCAGTATACAAGAGCAACCGTCAATGGAAATATGAAAGATGTCAGAGTGCATTATTACGTTGACAATACTTGTGCATGGCAGAATCTGCCTCTATCCTTAAGTGGCTGGCACGCCGCTGACGGAAGCGGTAACGGCAATCGCAGAACAATTGCGATCGAGTGCATTATGTCATCTGCGTATAACGACAGAGATAAGAAATCCGAGGACAACTGTGCAAGACTTGCCGCAGCACTTCTAAAGAAATACAATCTTGACATCAATCACCTTTATACCCACACGCATTGGTTAAATGTCCGTGACGGAAAGTCCGGCAGCGTAGACTACCTTAATACTGCAAGAAATCCCTACAAGATGTGTCCCGCATACATTCTGCCTCATTGGGCAGCTTTCAAAGCTAAGGTGCAGTCTTATCTCAATTCGGGTTCTACACCGACAACCCCTGCACCTGCAAAACAGCTTTATCGAGTAAGAAAGTCATGGACTGATGCTAAGTCGCAGATTGGTGCTTTCTCTTCTCTTGAAAACGCAAAGAAAGCCTGCAAGGCGGGATATGCTGTTTTTGACAGTAATGGCAAGCAGGTGTATCCTGCAAAGAAGTCCGTTGATGAGGTTGCCCGTGAAGTCATTCAGGGTAAATGGGGTAATGGTGCGGAACGTAAGAACAGACTTACAAATGCAGGATATGATTACAATGCCATACAGAAAAAAGTGAATGAGCTCATTAAATAAGACAAGCCCGTCAGAGGAGAAAATTTTCCTCTGACGGGCATTTTTTCGTAAATCGACACCTCTGATGTCCGTTATATAGTAGAAGGTTTCGTTAAAATCCGAAAAAGCGTCCTAATAAAAATAGAAGAAGGAGTGTTGATTATGAATGAAAAAGCAATGATTATATATTTACATACAGAAGGACTTTCCTTTACCCAGATTGCCAAACAGCTTGATTTGTCTGTCAATACAGTCAAATCGTTTTATAATCGGAACAAGGACAAGCAGTTCTGCCTTTTCTGTGGTGCTTCCATTGAGCAGCCACCGAGAACAAGGCTGAAAAAATTCTGTTCTGATAAATGCAGATTGCAGTGGTGGTACGCTCACGCCAAGGATGTGAACAGAAAAGCAATGTATGACTTTACTTGTGCCTGCTGTGGAAAGCCGTTTGAGGCATACGGCAACAATCATCGTAAGTATTGCAGCCGTTCCTGTTATATGAAAGCAAGGTTTTGCCATGAATGAAGTGATGTACCAGGCAACTATGAGCATTGCAAGAAAGCTGTTCCGTGATGGAGTTCTCACGGAGTCGGAATATCGTCAGATTGATACAATGTTCAGGAAAAAATATCACCCGATAATCGGCACATTATTTGTTGACTTACAGTCCGATAAGAGTTAATATGTGACATTGAAAGGAGTGATTTTATGCGTAGAATCATAAGAATTGAACCTCAAGTCACATTACCTGAACGGAAAAAAGTAGCTGCTTACGCTCGTGTTTCAATGGAATCCGAACGATTAGCTCATTCGCTTGCTGCTCAGATAAGTTACTACAGTGAGCTGATACAGCGAAATCCAAACTGGGAATACGCAGGTGTTTATGCTGACAACTTTGTATCTGGCACAAGCACAATAAATCGTGGTGAATTTCAGCGTATGATAAGAGACTGCGAGAACGGAAAGATAGATATTATACTTACAAAGTCAATCAGCCGTTTTGCACGAAATACTGTAGATTTACTGCAAGCTATCAGACATCTGAAAGAACTCGGAGTTGAAGTGAGGTTTGAAAAAGAAAATCTCAGCAGTATTTCATCTGACGGCGAACTGATTTTGACGCTACTTGCTGCTTTTGCTGAAGAAGAAAGCAGCTCACAAAGTAACAATGTCAAATGGTCTATTCAGAAAAAGTACGAGAAAGGTCTTACTCATGCTGCAAGACGCTGTCTCGGATACAAATGGGAAGACGGACACTATGTCATTATTCCCGAAGAAGCTGAAATTGTCAAACTGGTGTTTCAAATGTACCTTCATGGCAGTAACTGTATGCAGATTGCTGCACATCTAAAGGAATGTGGTTATAAAGGTATCAAAGGAAGTTATTTGACACCCTGCTACGTTATAGAAATTCTTGACAACATAACATATCAGGGAGATTTAAGATTTCAGTATACATACTCTCCAAAAGTAAGAAAGCAAAAACGAAACTATGGAGAAGTTCCACGATATATACTATCTGACGCTCACGAGTCGATTATCAGTCGTGAGGACTTTGCCAGAGCAAAAGTAAAAAGAGACAGAGACAGAAATATTCGTGGAAGACGCAGAGAAACTTGTTTTTCACGAAAAATATACTGTGGAAATTGTGGTTCTATGCTTTATCGGGCAACTGCAAAACTAAGCAAAACAACAAAGAAATACTGGAATTGCAGTTTGAAAATATCATCACATGGAACTAAATGTAAAATGTCAAATATATATGAGTCAGAACTTGAGACAATCTGTGAAAAAATAGTCGGTCTTAAGCAATTTGATGAACTCATAGAAAAGGTGACTGTATTTCCAGATTATTTAATCTTTCAGTACTATGATGGAAAGGAGACCAAATGGGAAAGATAACAAAAATACCAGCATCAATTAGCCGCTACACATCAGCACCGATTGATGCTGTTGTCAAAAGAAAAGTAGCAGCCTACGCTCGTGTGTCAACCGATTCGGAAGAACAACTTACAAGCTACGCTGCACAGGTCAGCTACTATGAGGAATACATCAAAGGACATAAAGACTGGGAGTTTATAAATGTGTATACAGATGAAGGAATCAGCGGCACCTCAATGAGAGGCAGAGAAGGCTTCCAAAGAATGATATCAGATGCTCTTGCAGGAAAAATTCAGCTGATTATTACGAAATCCGTAAGTCGATTTGCCAGAAACACTGTTGACAGTCTGACAACTATCCGCAAATTGAAAGATCATAATGTGGAGTGCTACTTTGAAAAAGAGGGGTTATGGACTTTCGATAGTAAATCGGAAACTATACTTGCAATTATGAGCAGTTTGGCTCAGGAGGAGTCACGTTCTATATCAGAAAATGTTACATGGGGTCATCGAAAGCGAATGGCAGACGGAAAATTCAGCATAGCATACAGCACTTTCCTTGGATATGACAAAGGTGAGGACGGAAAACTGGTCGTCAACCCGGAACAGGCGAAAATTGTCAAACTGATTTATCGTTTGTTTCTGGATGGAATGACGCCATATTCCATTGCAAAAGAACTTACCAACAGGCAGATTAAAACCCCAACCGGAAAAGACAAGTGGAATCAGACAACTGTTATTCGCATTCTGACAAATGAAAAATACAAGGGTGATGCACTCCTTCAGAAGTATTATACAGTCGATTTTCTAAGCAAGAAAACCAAACGGAATAACGGTGAAATTCCCCAATATTACATCACTGATGACCATGAAGCCATTATTGAGCCTGCGGTTTTTGACCTGGTACAAAAAGAGATTGCAACCCGACCACGAGGAAATTCACGATACAGTGGAATCAGCATTTTTTCCAGCAAAATAAAATGCGGCTGCTGTGGTGGCTGGTTTGGTTCAAAGGTATGGCATTCAAATGATAAATACAGAAAGGTTATATATCAATGCAATCAGAAATTTAAACAGAAATGTTCTGTGTCACATATCTCTGAAAAAGAAATCAAGTCCGTGTTTGTGAGTGCAGTCAATCAGCTCATCAAAAACAAGAAAGAGCTGATTGCCAATATAGAAATGATTTACAGAGTAATCTGCGATGTAACAACACTGGAATTTGAGCAGGAACGGCTTGGTAATGAAATGACCCAACTGGCGGAACAAGTCGAAGCTGCCATGTACGAAAACTCACGTGTTGCACTCAATCAAGATGAGTACAGAACCAAGAATAATAAACTAATCGAGCAATTTGAAACGACAAAGGCAAAATACAATGAAATTTCCGAGCAGATTGCCGACAAGCAGAACCGGTCACAGCAGCTCAGACAATTCTGTGATGCACTGCAAAAAACGAACGAACCAATCACGGAATTTGACGAAGGGCTGTGGGGTGCATTAGTTGACTGCATTACAGTAAATCCAGATGGGACAAAAGTTGTCACATTCAATGACGGAAGTATCGTATAGCAGTACAGGAAAATCGGATTTAACTGTCATTTTCAGTTTGTAGTAATGATAACATCAAATTACTACATTCGGCACATTCTTAAGCATTCATATACACCACATAAACTTAAACGGCACATCAGTCTAAAAAAATGATGCGCCGTTTTCTGCGTATTTATGCTGTTTTCAATGGGTATGCACCCAAATGCGAAAAATGCACCCAATGGGTGCAAAAATGCCCTTTTCGTTAAATCGAAATGATAACTCAGATAGAATTGATACAGTACTTGAAAGAACGTCAGCTGTATATTAACGATAAAGTTGAAGAAACGGAGGAATACTGATATGTGTGCATTATTTGGTTGGCTGGACTACAAGGGGGTTGTGTCGGACAGGCTGCTGAAAAAGCTGACACAGGCGTTGGCAAATGCTGCAGAAGAACGAGGAACGGATGCGTCTGGCATTGCCTATGTGAAAAGCGGTAAGGTCACCATCTACAAGAGACCGAAACCTGCCCACAAGATTCGCTTTAACGCACCCAACGGTACAAGGGCAGTCATGGGACACACCAGAATGACCACCCAGGGAAACGAAAAGTTCAACTACAACAATCACCCTTTCTATGGTCATGCCGATGTGAACTTTGCCTTTGCCCATAATGGTGTGCTGTATAACGATAAGGAACTCAAAACCGAAAAGCACCTGCCGCAAACGCAGATCGAAACTGACAGTTATGTTGCAGTGCAGCTGTTGGAACAGCAGGGCAAGTTGGATTTTGGCTCGCTCAAGGGCATGGCAGAATCCGTGCAGGGCAGTTTCTGTTTTACAGCTCTGGATGAAAACAACACGCTCTACATCGTCAAGGGCAGCAATCCCATGTGCCTGCTCCACTTTGCACAGCTGGGGCTTTACATCTATGCCTCAACCGAAAGCATTCTGAAAAGGGCGTTGCAGAAGTCTGGTTTCCACAAGTATCCGTTTGAAGTGTTGAACATAGAAGAAGGAACGATTCTGGAGATTGACCGCTATGGTTTTCTGACCTGCTCTACCTTTGAGGTACAGGAAAGTTTCCGGTTCGGCAAGTGGTACAACTGGTACGACGAGTTGGAGGAAGAGTATTACTCGCAGCAGGAAGAATTGCTGTTGGAGATGTGCAATTGCTACGGTGTGACAGAGGATGACGTTCTCTTGCTGTTGGATTATGGCTATTCCGCCGATGAGATCGAAGAGATGCTGTGCGACAGCAACTTGCTTTTGGAGACGCTTTGTGCGGTTCGGTGTGAAGAGGAATTTTGCTGCGAGTAAACACAAAAAGAAACTGCCTTCCTCTTGGAAAAGCAGTTTCTTTTTTCGATTGCGACAATGTTGACTTGCTTCTTGTTCCACGTTCCAGGTAGTTTGCAAGATCAACAACATTTTTCTCGAAGTTTTCGATCGCTTGGAACATGGAACACCACATCCAACTCACACCACAAAATTATTTTTATTTCTCTTTCTATATAGAGAGTCAAATGAAAAAATATTTGCACAAAAATATTTTCGGCGAAATTGCAATGCTTTTTTACAAGAAATAGGCGATACAGATCCACTCTATTGTTTCTGTAAATTCACGCAATTCATTTGATAAATGATTTGGAAGTTTATCTCCAATGTAATCCCACAACAACTCCCGCAATGTAAAAAGTCTTATTTTAGCTTTGCTCAGTTCTTCACAATTTAATCGGTACCTGCATTCCTTTTCTTGTTCACACTCTGATATCTCACACCATATATGGTTCAAGTCTGTCCTCTCTTTACAGGTATTAGCACTATGGTATACGATACTTCTAACCATTCCTTCCTCATAAAATTTTAGACGCGTCCAATCAGTCTGATCTGATGTGTGGTAGCAGATCAAACGTCTGATATATTCCTCTTTCCAATCTCTTTTTTTCTCTTTTTTGCTTGCTTTTTCAAAAGTCTGCGCTTTTGTTCTAAACAAGTACTTCAGATTTTCTTCGATATCTTTTAGTGTTCTGGCATTATGAATGGTCCTTATTCCTGTTTCTATGTTGTATAAAACTGCATTCATGCGCTGCATAAGAGATTCATTCTTTTTATCCACCTCATTCCGATACAGATTGTATTGAACGTCAGGCCTATAAACTACATGACACAATTCTATACTGGTTTTTTTCTCACATTCTATGATTTTTTTCGCTTCTAAAGGCAAAAACGTTTTAAAAAGTTCCACATTTTCCTGAATCAAGAGGCGTCGATAACGAACATACAGAAATCTGACCCATTTTTTAAAATCGTCTATGTGTATCGAATTATGAAGTTGTGGACATCCAAAAGGCACACAATTTGTTTCCATAAAAAAAGTTAAAACAGAAGAAAATAGATCTTCCAGACACTTCTTTTGACAGGTAACTATACTTTCTTTTCTTTTTAGCTTAATTCTTAGAAAAGAAAAATCGATTCCAGTGAGAGAAAAGAACATTGTAACACATCTGTTTGAAAATGCACTCTCTGAGTCGACGCCTTCACCATTTTTTAGTTTATATGGTTTTCTTTTTTCCGGATACAGATAGTAACGGCATTTGTCCAGATAAAAGTTTTTCGTTTTTTGAGTTAAATGCGGTGCATTCGTGTGATTATCTATAGCTTTTCGGCTTTTTTTCTTATAATTACGAAATGCCGGGTTATCTTCTAAAAACAGCTCTCCGGTATCTGGATCTGTCTTTCCAACAGTAGTAACAAATTGACTAAAAACATATTCTGATTCTTTTAAGAAAAAATAGAAATTAATTGCGGTTTCAAAATCATTGTCGAACATTTGAGATCCTCTTTTCGAATTCTTAGTATCACTTTATAGAATATCAGTGACAAAATCCATCTTTATTATATCATACTTCCCCATAAAAAGAAAGTATAATTTCATGCCATAACCACAAATCAAAATAAGATTTCTACATGTGAAAAAGTGCTGTTCATCATAATTTTTCTGTATATTTTATTTTTGGAACAAAACTTTTTTCTATACTTGTTACGTTGAACAGTAAAAAATCAATTTTTATATATTAGCTTATTGTTAACTTGTTAAAAGTATGGTATAATAAAAGCAGGCAAAAAGCCGTATTCACAACGCCACCACTGGCAAGTGAAAATAATTCTAGGAGGAATGCAAATTGAATGAATTGCAGAACAACAACATCACTATCCTAAAAGGCAAACAGTTGAAAATCTATGAGGCGCAGATATCGGATTATATATGCAGTACGCATCACTTTAAGATCTATGAAGGCGATCTATATGTGCGCAATGGATGCCAGGATATAAAGGTCGACAAATACGAGTTTTACAACTGGATATATCAACTAGCAGCTCAGAATGGGGTAACATTGATGTCTTCCAACTGCGCCGACATTTTGAAGGAGGTGATGCTTCGAAGTCTAAAATTTAAAGGAATCCCAAACGGAGAGGAGTATACTGTTTTCAGAAACTGCTGTGTTTCCAATCTGACCGGTCAAATCGTTAGCCTGCCAGATGATTATTTCTCCACAATTTGCGTAGAGGCAAACTATGTGACAGATCCAGTGTTGAATCACCCAGTTGCAGATCAGTTCCTGTATACCATTAGCGGTGGTGACCCAGTATTGACCAAACTGCACTGGACATATTGGGGATACTGTCTCTCTTCAGATGCTCACGCAAAAGCCCTTTTCTTTCTATATGGACCTTCCGGCAACAATGGAAAATCTACAGAGCTGAATCTGCAAAAAAGCCTTCTGTCAAAAGGAAGTGTAGACTTTATGCCCATTAGAACGCTCTTATCAGAGTTTGGCAAAGCACGTCTGCGCAATATCAGAATGGAAATCTCAGCAGATGAAGGCGAATTAAACCTGAGCGCAAGAGATATTGGTTATCTGAAAACTTTTTCAGGACATGATGATTTGACAGCAAATGTCAAGTTCAAAGAATTTGTATCCTTTCCCTGTACCAGCAAAATCGTAATTTCCAGCAACAACAATATTGGTATGGCGTATTCCAATATCGATCCGGCTTTTGCAAGAAGAGTCGTTACAGTTCCTTATCCGGTTTCCATTCCAAAGGAACAGCAAGATCCATATATTCTGGAAAAGCTGCTGGCAGAGAAAGATGCCATCGCTACAGAGGCATTTCGCAGTTATCTGGCACTCAGAGAAAACAACTATAAATTCCCAAACTGTACTGCATATACAATGCAGTCGTCACTGTTTGTACCACTGAACAGCGCATACAATGCAATCCAAGTTTTCAGCTGTACAAACTGTGACTTTTCCGATCCGGATGCTTTTACAAGTACCTTTGACTTGTATATGGCATTCTGCGCTGTATATGGCAGCGTATTTCAAGATATCACAAGCTTTTCCCAGGAATTTTACCGTGTCAACGTAGAAAAACTGGAAAAGACCAGAAAACGAATTGGCGGACAGAACAACCGTGGTTTTTACGGCGTTAAGCTTCATGCGTAACGCCGCAGTAATAAAGGAGGAAGAATTATGCCTATTATGATTTACCCAGAAAAAATGGACCCGGCAGCTGTCTCTGCTCATGCGGCAGAGATTGCAAATGTGAAGAATCCAATGCTTGCGTCCCTATGCCTGATAACAGGCTCTACGCTTGGCGGTTCTAAGGAATATCTGACTTCGATCATCAATGCGAAAGATGTGGACAAGCTGGAATACGGTGAATCCTTGTGTGTCTTCTCACCGACTGGCTCAGGCAAGACAAAAGCGATGGAATTGATCATAGCCGCCTTATCCTCGGATTCACATCTCATTGTCCTGGCAAACCGCCGCATATGCAAAACACAGGTGCTCAAGGATTTGATCAAATGCCCGAATATTCCGGGAGCCTTGATCGAAAAAATAAAGGTCAATGATAATGTGGAAGTCATGACATACCAGGAATTTGCAAGAAAAAAGCATAAGTACCAAGGAAAAAAGCTGGTTTTGATCTGTGACGAATGCCACTGTTTTGCGGAAGATGCAACGTTTTCTCTTTATCCACAGCATGTGGTGAATTTTCTCAATGGCAACCTCGACAATACGAAACGAATCTATATTACAGCAACGCCAAGTGATGTTCTTCCTATTCTATGGGACATTGAGAATTTGTCCGATAAGCCTCTCTGTCAGTTTGACCCTGACAATATACAGCATTTTCTACGAGTAACACCAGATGCAGACTGCACCAGAATCAAACATACCTACATCATGCAGTCGGACTGGACTTATCTGAAATTTGCAGTATACCACCCAGCCAAACGTAAGGAATTGGCTGAATACATTCAGAAATTCTGCGCCCAAGGAAAAAAGGCACTGATTTACATCAACGACATGGAAGCTGGCGCAGAGATGCAAGAGCTGCTGGGAGACAGTCAGCGTATCTATTCCAGTGATGACAAGAAGGATGAGATCCAAAAGATTGCTTTGCAGGAAGGTTTCGATGCGAGTGCACTGGTGACAACAAAGGTAGCGGAAAATGGCTGGTCAATTCATGATGACAACCTGTCTCTTATTGTAGCGGAAACTTGTGATATGGTCGAGTTACAACAGATCATAGGCCGTGCAAGAGTTGGCCGCAAAAAGCCACGTGAAATTCAGGTGCTTATCCCGGACTATGACCTTAGTCTTCTGGGAAATATGGAGGGTAAGCTTTATATGCAGCTGTCTGCATTCCAAAAGGCAGCAGATAATCCGGACTTTGCCCTGCAGTATCTGAACCAGCCTAACCCATATGTTTGCTATGATGCGATCTTAAAAAAGCCTCTGGTGAACCGCATTGGTCTTCAGCAGCTGCGAACCCAACTGAATCACATAAGAGCCTTGAAGACAGAAGAGCAAAAAAATTCCCATGCCTTTGTACGAAAGGTATTGGAGACTTACGGAAAGCCAACCGAAGGCATGGAAGAATTATTCCTGGATTACGATATCACAAAGGCTTGTCAGCAGCGCATCGTATCAGCCTGGGGCAAATATAAGTCCAGCAACTGTGATCCGGATGCTTTGAAGGCCCTCAAGGAGGAACTGAAAGCCGCCTGCAATGAAACTGGCGCTTATCCGAAGGAATTGAAATCCAATATCCAGATCGACACTGTGAATGATATCCTCTTATTTGCAGGCATTCATGAAATCGTATCTCCTGAGATCAGACGCTTTGAGATCACAGACAGAAGCTCTTCAGCACTGTCTGCTGATGTGTAAATATCACCCAAAACAAACATATATTATTGCCGTGAGGAGGGACAAACAATGGCTATGAAAACGAAAAAGCGCATTCCGCTTCAGAAAACCATCTGGTGCAAGATTCGCTACTGGCAGCTGCTTCATGATCTGACTGACGATGAACTGGCAATGTATCTGAACTGTTCCACAAGAACGCTTCAGAACTACGATCATGATGCCAAAAACCTTACATTAAAGACAGTGGACACGTTCCTCTGCGTGAACGAGTTGACACTGGAAGAATTAATGACCGCATAACACATAACGCAGACGATACCTTAAATGCGAGGTACCGTCTGCTCTTTTTTTGAAAAGGAGCAATCAGAATGAAAAAGAAGTTCAACATCAAGCAAACAGACAGCGGCAATTTCTATACCTGGGTATCTGAAGGAAGTGGAAAATACCGCAAAAAGAGCAAGATCACAGGCAGTACGCCAAACGAAGTCATTATCAAGGCTACGAAGTGGCTCAAACACATTGACGAAGAAAAGGACACACCATACACAGTAAAGCAGGCAATGCTGCAATTTATTGACAGCCGAAGCCGTGTGCTTGAACCGACTACGATCTGCAACTACAGAGAACTTGTCCGCAATAAGTTACAGTACATCATGGACATCAATATCGAAGAACTCACGGCAAAGGATATCCAAATCGCAATCAATCTGGATGCACACCGTCTCAGTCATAAATCCATCAAGAATGCTTATGGATTCCTGAAAAGCGTTTTGATTGCAAATGACATTGATATCAAGCTGGGCAGCATCAGATTACCGAAAAAAGAGGTTCGAGAACGTAAGCTTCCGACAGCGCCCGAAATCTACAAAATCGTCAAGGGCACGGACAGTGAATTGCCTGTTCTGCTTGCAATGTGGTTGTCACTGCGCATCGGCGAAGTAGCTGGACTGCAATTCAGAGATGTCGATGCCAAAACAATGCGTCTGTATGTGTGCCGTGAGATCGTAAAAGTTGATTCCGGCTGGGCAGAAGTGAACCACTGCAAAACAGAGAAAAGTGTGCGCTGTGTAAATCTTCCCATACACATCTACAACTTAATTCAGGCAATCCCACACCAAAAAGAGACAGACCACATTATTTCGGTCAAACCCAATACCATCCGAAAGCGATTCAAGCGACTGCTCCGAGACAACGGTATTGAGGATATTCGCTTTCATGATTGCAGACATATCTTTGCAAGTACGGCTGCCATGCTGAATGTACCAGAGAAATATGCCATGGAAATGGGCGGCTGGAGTACACCGGATGTATACAAAAACGTATACCAGGAAACCTTTGACAGCGAGCGCAACAAGGCAGACGGCATCATAGACGATTGCTTCAACAAGGTCGTAATCGACAAGAACGATTGAAAAATGACAGAAGCCACAATCAAAACCACCCGTTAAACGGGTGGTTTGAGAAAGCCCTATAAGGGCATATTGCGGACACTGCCCCTTAAGTGGGCTGAGAAAGGTCTGCCAACTGCATTTCATTCTC
>OHPQ01000207.1_pt1 | contig 44247 bp, 29 predicted proteins | sample 1577821 | NCBI WGS metagenome assembly OHPQ01 (sample SAMEA3879509, study PRJEB24766) | human gut metagenome | biome: human-associated habitat; feature: feces | place: USA | collected 1985/1987 | reverse complement strand
ATTGCAATCTCCTTCCTCACAGCCATCGCTACTACGCTCGGAGTTACCAGCTGTACTCTTTAAAGGTAAAAAGGTAAAAAGGTAAAAAAAAAGATGTTTTTTAAATTTTGATTCGACATAGCAAAGCCCCCGGTGCATCACGCATCGGGGGCTTTTTTTAAACCCTTTAACCAGTCGGCTACCCATGTACGGCGTTTCGCCGTATATGGTATACTAACTAATTAATAATCAACACTTTGTGAATAAATAACTATAAACAATTTTAAAATTTTCTATCTCTTTACAGCCCCTCTTATCACGAACCAGGCATGAACTGCAAGAGTGGGAAGAAGGCCGTAATGGGTGCGCATCACCTGGAAACGCTCCTTCAGGGAGGCTTTGTGGTTCTGCGTGGTCATGCCACCATCCAGAAAATGGGTGAGGACGGCATGGACGTTGCGCAACGGCAACTTGCGGCGAGATGATTCCCGCATGATGCGGATGCACCAGTCTACATCTGCCGAATAACGGTAGTGCAGATCGTAATGAATCTCACGGGCTATGTCTGTGCGGGCATAGAATGACTGGTGACACACCAGCATGCCCCAGATGAACGAACGCCACGTGAGCTTCTTGGGTGGGGCTAGACGGCGATGACGCAGGAAATGGCCCATCTCGTCCACGATATCGGTATCCCCGTAAAGTACGCCGGGCAGTAATTCGCCTTCGCCTACACAGCCTTCTACATATTCCAGCGTATCGGCTGTAGGAAAGGTGTCGCCGGCATTCATGAACACCAGGTAATCGCCCGTAGCACGGTCGATGCTCTTGTTCATGGCATCATAAAGTCCCTTGTCGGGCTCTGATATGACCACGATTTCGTGCGAGCTCTCGCCTACTGCATTGCGATGCTGATATGCCTTCACCAGCTGGAGGGTGCGGTCGCGGGAACCGCCATCCATGATGATGTGCTCGATGTTGCAGTAGGTCTGGCGCTGCACGCTGTCGAGGGTACGCTGCAACTCCTTCTCGGCATTATACGTACAGGTTACGACGGTGAACTTAATCATAACTTATAGTTTTTGTAGGCCATCGCCTCGTTATAAACTTCAATATATTTCAATGCTACGGCATGCTGCGAATAGCTCTGAGCTACCTTCTGCAGACATGCCTGCTTCAGCGCCGCCCTGTCGGCCTCTTCGAGTACCCAGTGGATGCCACTCGCCAGGTCTTCGGTATCGCGGTAGTTGGCTACGTAGCCGTTCTGCTGATGGTCTATCATCTCCGGTATACCTCCTACCCTGAAACCGATGCTCGGCACGCCGCACGCCATCGACTCCATGATGGTGTTAGGGAGGTTATCTTCGAGCGATGGCAGCACGAAGGCATCTGCCGAATTGTAGATTGCCACTATCTGCTTCTCATCGCTGACATAGCCGAGCGAATAGGACGGCAGGGTGAGGTTTACTTCCTCGGAATGGCCGCCCAGGATGGCGATGGCGGTATTCTCCTTCATCTCGGGATAGCGCGCTACCAGCCGGTCGATGGCTTCGATGAAATAACGCATGCCCTTGCGCCCGTCGGTTACGCGCTGGGATACGAAGAGGATGATATGCTTGTCGGCTGGCAGACCGGCACGCAGACGCGCCTCTGCCTGATTCTGCGAACAGAACACGTGGGTATCTATCGGATTCGGGATGTTGGTGATGCGCTGACCTACGAAGAGACCGCTGCCCTTAGCCTGCCGTTCGAGCCAACGGCTACAGGTGACGAAGGAGATGGCGCCGCGATGGTAGAGTTCCTTCTTGCGGCGGAATATCTTTGCTGAGAGGTCGTTCTTGCTGCCTTTATTGGGGAGAAGCGGACAGTTGCCGCAGGCGGAGGCATAGCGGTTGCAGCCACGGGCATAATGGCAGATGCCGGTAGCTGGCCAGAGATCGTGCATGGTCCATACCACCGGTTTGCCGCTGCGGATTATCTTGCGGATGTTCTTGAGTGAGAGCATGCCCTGGTTAATCCAGGAGAGATGGATGACATCTGCCTCCTGAAACTCGCGGAGCCTGGTGATATCGGTACCCGATGTTGCCATGTCTACCTCCCAGAGGCGCTGACGGGAGAAATGGAGATGCCAGAACACGCACCAGCGCTCCCACAGGAAGTTCCACTGCAACCTGAGCGAACGGGGCAGACTGACCACGGTAATGTCTTCTGTCTCCTTGTCGCGTACCAACATCTTTGCCTTAACGCCATTGTTGTTAAGGGCATCCATCAGGCGGTTGGCTGCTACTGCCGCTCCGCCTGTCTTTTCACTTGTATTTACTATGAGTACTCTCATCTACGTATATTTTTGATACCGCAAAAAGCTGCGTATATTGATTGATACTGCAAAGATAGCACAAATCGGAGACAAAACAAAATAAAAAGGCATGTTTTTTTCGAGGAAATCGGAAAAGAGGAAACGGAAGGGGGAGAAAGGAGCATAAAAAAAACATACCACAACTCTCAACGAGCTGTGGCATGCAATATGTTTAACTTTAAAAAATCTAATCAAAATAGTCTCACGACTTTCTCAATTATCGGTTAAACAATCTACCTTAAAACCTAATAACTAAAAACCTAAATCTATTACTACTAACCTAAACAATCTATTAACCTTTTGACGCTGCAAAATTACTACTATTTCGGCTATTCACCAAATATTCAGCCAAGAAAGTGTGACGTTTTTGCATTTTTTTGATATATATCAATCAAAATGAACAAAAGAAACGGAAATTAACAACTTTCTGACACTTTTCCTACATTTTGCTGAATATAAAGCTTCTGCCCTTTCAGGGCGTGCTGCTTGCGTTCTATCCTTTCTGGATAAGAACGGTGGCATAGGCGGAGATGCCCTCCATTCTGCCCGTGAATCCGAGTTTCTCGGTGGTTGTTGCCTTGATGGATATCTGGTCTTCGTCTACCCCCATCACCTCTGCCAGACAGGCTTTCATGGCTGGCACATGCGGGTTGAGTTTAGGGCGTTCGGCACAGACTGTAGCATCGATATTGCCCAGTGTATAACCCTTGGTAGCTATCAGTTCCATCGTTTTGCGGAGCAGTATCTTAGAATCCACATTCAGTGTCTCTGCTGCCGTATCCGGGAAATGATATCCGATATCACGCATGTTGGCGGCGCCCAGCAGGGCATCGCAAATGGCATGTATCAGCACATCGGCATCGCTGTGGCCCAGCAATCCCAGTTCATAATCTATCTTGATTCCTCCCAGCCACAAGTCGCGGTCAACCACCAGCTTGTGGACATCATATCCAAATCCTACACGTATATTCATATCTATATATAATAACTAATCAATAATCACTAAAAAACTATCTCTTAAAGAGGTCCTTCAGTCCATCCATATCAAACGACAGGGTGAAGCGGAGGGTCTGGTCGAGCGGGTTGCTCTTGGCGGTAGCCACCACATAGGCAGCATCGAGCGAGAAGACATTCATCTTGAAACCGGCACCCACGGTGAAGTACTTGCGGTTACCCTTGCTCTGACTCTCATGATGATAACCGGCACGGAGCGCAAACTTATCATTGTATACATACTCGGCACCCAATCCGTAGTTGATTTCCTCCAGCTCTTCCTTGAAACCGCCAGGGGCATCGCTGAAACTCTTGAAGATACCGCTGATGCCCGAAATATCATCATACTCACGATGCACACGGTCTTCATATTCTGAATTGTCCTCACCCTCTTCCTGCTTCGGAACGGTAGGCACCAGATACTTGTTGGCATCGGCTGCCAGGGTGATGCGGTTGTACTCGTCGATAGGAATCATCAGCGAAGCACCCAGACGCATGTTGGCTGGCAGGAACTCGCCATACTCCTTGCCACTGAAAGTAATCTTACTACCAATGTTAGAAATATTCAAGCCCAAACCCAACTGGCATTCGCGCTGGCCGATGACCACATAGTTCTGGTAATAGGCAGCGATATCGGCTGCGAAAGCGGAGGCTGGCGAATTATCTTCGGTATAATCGAAGCGCATATCGGAATAGATCCAGCGGATGGCGGCAGCAAGAGAGAACTTCTCGCTGAGCATCAGAGAATAAGCCACATCGACCGACATCTCGTAAGGATTGATGGTCATACCCGTGCCACTCTCGGCACCCTCTTCGCTGGTAAACACTTCACCCATATTGAAATAGCGGAGCGATGCAGATACGGCGCTGTAATCACCAATGCGGTAATAGCCAGAGAGATAGGCAAGATTCATATCATTGACCAGCGAGCGCAGCCAAGGAGTGAAGCTGAGCGACACACCGGCACGCGAAATGGTGAAAGGATATTTTGCCGGATTCCAGTACTGAGAGTTGACATCAGGGTCGGTAGCCGCACCGATGTCTCCCAAGCCGCCACCACGGGCATCAGGAGCTATGGTTTGCGAAATGACTGCATAGTTCACAGGATTGAAGAGATCTTTCTTATCCTGCGCCTTCACTTCTGATGCCATCAGAGCGAGACATCCCAAGATGAATATCTTATAGTTTTTTTTCATTCCCATTGTAAATATATTTTTATTTGATAATGATGAGTTTCTTGACTTTTGAGGTATAGCTGCTGCCATCGCTCGCCACCTTGACGCGATAGAGATATACGCCGGTGCCCAGAGGGGTGCCGCTATCGGAGGTGAGGTCCCAGCTTACGGTATAGCTGCCCGAGGTAGGTACACCGCTTTCGGAATGGCGCCAGTGCTGTCTGCCCGATGAATCGAACACTTCTACCACCACGTCCATATTGCTCTCTGTGCGGTCGTGGCTGATGATGAAGGTGGTGGAGGTCTTAGCCGGATTGGCGGTTACGCCCACATCGAAGAGCGCCGGACTCAGTGCCTTCACCACATTGAAGCGGAGCTTCACCGTAGAACTGTTGTTCTGGATATCCCAGGCACGGAAGGTGAGTTCGTGCTTGCCCGGTTCCAGTTGCGGTATGCTGTAATAGGTAGAACCGCTGGTATAGGTTCCGAAATCGTAGATGAAATTGCTGTTCAGCACGTAGGTCTTCGACATATCGCCATCTATCACCAACTGCAGGTCGTGACCGATACCGCTTCCGGCAGCATTGATTCCGTCCTTATCGATTATCTTTGCCACAAAGAACGGGGTGGTGTTGACATTGCCGCCATCTACGAAGGAAGGCGAATTGAGATAGCAGTAGATGGAAGGACCGATGGAATCGTTCTTCTGCTCCTCGCTCTCGCCTACCGTAAACTGCTCGCTGGAGCCGTGGGCGGAGAGGGTCTTGGCGGTATTCACCGCATAGAGGTTGACCAGACCGCTTTGGTTGGAATAATTGATATCCAGCGGAACGGCAAAGGAGAAGGTAAACTTGCCGCCTCTTACGCTATCGGTGCCCTGATACAGGGTCTTGGTTCTGTCTTTGTATTCGAAAGCCTTCTCAGCGCCATCCTTGCCGGTATCGTTCAGGCGACAGGTAACCGTTTCCTTGGAATCTCTTACGGTAGCGGTGATGACGCCCCGGAAGTCGTCTGCTCCCTCGATATGACCTGCCATGCGGGCGATAGAGCCTGCCTTCAGCATCGGCAGGGTTGCGGCTCCGGCAACAGGAATGCCATTGATGGAATCTACCACAATCTGATGCATAGGCAGATTGAGTGCAAGAGCAGGGTCGCCCAGAAGGGAATAATGGAGATGGTTCACCGTGACATCGGAGCCGGAAGTTGGTCCGTTGCCGCTCACCAGGTCGTTCTGCGCCAGTCGGTGCGCCTCGCCTATCGTAATAGGCTTACCGTCTACCAGACTGAGCACTCTGTGGATGAAGGCACGGTTGATATGTCTGTTATACTGGGCGTAAACGGTACGGGTGGTGCCATAGAAAGCTACTGCGCCGCCTTTATCGTTGAGCAGCGCATATTCGCCGATGTTGGCTTCGAGCCCGTCGAACGGCATGATATCGCAGGAGGCGGTTACCCAGAGCGGCAGGTTGGTATTGCGGAAATCGGCAAAATCGGTGAGTTTCAGAACAGATTCGTGCGACATCTGTGTAGGATCGCCATGTCCGGCATAATCCATGATGAGGGCTCCCGCAGCCTGCTGCTGTTTGATAATCCGCGTTGCTTCGGGATAGGTATTGCCCGAAGAGGAGGTTTCGCGGGTATAGGCATCCCACATCACTTTCTTGACGAGATAGGCGGGATAGGTGGTGAGCACATCATTTGCCACATCATCGGCATCCTGCATGTGGAGGTTTCCGTTTCCGTCATCGCCCATAAACATCAGGGTGTTCTGCCAGGCACCTACATTGGCATTCTGAGCATAACTGATGGTCTTGTCTACCAGCACCTGGGCTTCGTCTGCATAAGTTACCGGGAAGCGGCCTACGGCTACATCCTGCAGCTCGCGGTTAGGATACAGTCCGGCTCCCTCGCCGAGCATGCCGAACCAGCTGTCGCTGACGAAGCAGGAAACGGCACTGAAGGAGTTTTCACTCTCAAAGCACAGCAGATAATCGTCTGGATTCAGGGTTCTGCAACCGGAGGTAAGCATGCGGTTATCCCATACGCAGTCGCCGAAGAGCAGGAGATATTTCGGCATATCTGCCTCGCTCTGCGCCTTATCAGAAAGCATGCGCAGGTAGCGGCGGTAGGCGTTGGCATCGGGGGTACCGCTAGAAAATTCGTTATAGAGTTCATCGGCAGGCACGATGGTAACGCGCAGTCCGTCGTGCTGTTCATGAAATTTTTTCAGCCGCTGTGCCTGTTTCAGCAGTTTCTGTGAGGTCGGGATGATGATGACCATATCGGCTGCTCCATCGGCATGATGATTCTGGTTGGTGATGCCGTAGACATACTGGGCAGCCGGAATCTTTCCACCGGCGGTCAGGTTCGCAGCGGTAAAGGCACAGCTTCCAGGCTCTGCCCATGTTACGGAGATATAATCGAGGCGGATGGAAGCACCTGACAAGACCTTGATAGAGATGGTATCCTTATCCTGGAAATCGGAAATGGGATAAGTGGCAACCTTCTCTGTAGCCTTGAGGTAAGCTATATCCTCCGTAGGATTGTCATTCTTGAGAGAAAGGGTGATTTCGCCCAAAACCTTACCATTCTTCAGTATCTGAGCCTTGCTGTCTGTGGCGGTAGTCAGGGCTACGGAGAGTTTGCCTGCCGCAGAACCGGTGGTATTCGTGATCACCACTTTCTTCTCATCGCCCACCTTCAGTTCTTCTGCATCGAAGAGGTTTCTGCCGCCATGATAGTAGCTGTAACCATCTGACTCGTAGAGGGAATGATAATCGTATGGCTGCGGATAATGGGAAGAGACAAAGGTGGCTGAATCCTGCACCAGTGGCTCTCCATCGGTCTGGGTAATAAAATAGTAGCCGTAATCGGAATAAGGATTACGGATGCGCTGGAGGGCGGTTTCTGACTTCCAGGATACCGGTCCCTCGGCATAGAAATAATGCTTGCCGCCAACGATGCACTGGGGAACTTCCTGCAAATCGTCGGTAGCCTGCAGTTCGCTCGCCAGAAGGGCTTCGTTCTGCAGATTGCCGCCATAGCCGTAAATCTTCACCTTGCTGATATCGGAGAAGCCTGCCTGGCGCACTACCTGTTCGGTAAGCTGATGGAAACCGGTTTCGCTGACTCTGATCTTCGCCCATCTGCCTGAGGCTAGGACGGAATGGGAGGCATAGAGGGAAGAGGCTGAGCGCAAAGCATCAGAAGAAGTGAAGGCTGATACTTTGCCCTTAGCCAACAGAGAACCTCGACTGGAACGCTCGGAGCGCTTCAGAGGACGGGCATCTACCTGGAGCATGAAGCTGACCAGCAGCTGATGGCGGTTATTGCGGAATACGACAGGACTGAAATCTATCTGGAGTACGCCCTGCTTACGACATTCGGTAACCCGCTGCTGGGGTAATACCTGCTCAGGAGGGACTGCACCCGACAGGCGGTTGTAATTGGCGATGTCGGAGGCAGTCATATCGATATACTCGCCATATTTCAGGCTGACTGTATATACGGAGTCACGATATGCACCGGTCAAAGGAATGGAATACACGAAACGGGGCAACACGGAATCTACTCTGACTTCTGAAGAGGTCAGATTGAAGAATCGCTGTGCCTGAGCAGGAGCCACCAGCATGAGCAGGCATGCCAGCAGCATGTATTTCCAAACCTTCGTTGTGTTCATATCGATATATTACTTGCAATATTGTTTATTTACAGTGAAAATCGAGCACCTTCCTGTCTTCGAGATAGCCTACGAGATGGTCGTCGATGTTGACAGGACCGCAGCCTGTAGGACATCCGGTATAGAGCAGGTCGCCCGTCTTGAGCGTGAAGTACTGGCTGATGTAGGAGATGATTTCATCTACCTTGTAGAGCATATCGCTCGTGCAGCCTTCCTGTACGGTCTTGTCATTGAGATCGAGGCGGAAGTGCAGTGCCTGGATATCACGGAACTTCTGGATGTCGACCCATTCGCCGATAACGGCAGAACCGTCGAATCCCTTGGCGAGTTCCCAAGGTTGGCCAGCCTCGCGCAGTTTCTTCTGCATCTCGCGTGCCGTAAAATCGATACCTACGGTTACTGCATCGTAATAGCGGTGGGCGAAACGCTGCGGAATGGTCTTTCCCAACTTGGATATTCTGACCACTACTTCGGTTTCATACTCTATTCTTCCCAGATGATCAGGGATGAAGAAAGGCTTGCCGTTATTGAGCAAAGCAGAATCTGCCTTGGTAAAAATGACAGGACGCTCTGGTTTAGATAACGTACCATGCAGCGATTTATTGTGTTCGGTATAGTTCATACCGATGGCAAATATCTTCATAACATCAAATTTTTATATAAAAAAGAAATGGGAGTTAGAAGCAAAGCGAGGCTTAACTTCATAACTCCCGGTATTCTAATTTAACTATAAGTCAAATTAACGCTTGCTTTTGAGTAATGATTACTCAGCAGCAAGAGTAAAGCGCTGGTAAGCAACGATCTTGAGATCCTTGCTCTGAGAAGCGAGGTACTGAGCAACAGTCTGCTTGTCACCGTCACCGAACTGGAACTCCTGGTCAACGAGGCAGTTCTCCTTGAAGAACTTAGCCAGACGACCATTAGCAATGTTCTGGATCATAGTAGGGTTCAAAGTAGCAGCCTTCTCCTCACCAACAGTCGTCTTGATGTTGCGAGCCTCTTCAGCCTGCTCAGGTGTCAACCAACCCTTCTTGGTGTTGCTCTCGATATGCTCCTCAGAGTCAACGTGAGCTGGGTTGATGCCAGCCTTCTTCAAAGCAGCGTTAACAGCCTTCTCTACGAGTTCTTCCTTAGTCTTGGCAACAGCAACCTCGAGCTCACTCTTCTTAGTCTCCTCAGAAACAGAAGACTCGTCGAGAGCTACAGGGCGCATAGCAGCAACCTGCATAGCTACCTTGTGACCAGCCTCCTCGTTGTTCTCGTTGAGCTGAACCATAGTACACAAAGTGTGCTTGTTCATGTGGTCGTAAACCTCGATGTTGTCACCCTCGAGAACACAGTAGCCGTCGAGCTCCATCTTCTCGCCAGTGATACCAGAGCGCTGTGTAACAGCAGCCTGAGCATCAGCATCGCCAACCTTCAAAGTCTTCACCTCGTCGAGAGTGTGAGCCTTGGCAGCGATAGCAGCGTCGAGGATGTCAGATGTCAACTTGATGAAGTCAGCACCGTTAGCTACGAAGTCAGTCTCGCACTTGAGAGCGATGATAGCAGCGAAATCGTTAACCTTCTTAACGAGAACGCAACCATTAGAAGTCTCACGGTCAGAACGCTTAGCAGCGATAGCGAGACCACGCTCACGGAGCAACTCCTTTGCCTTATCGAAATCACCTTCAGCCTCTGTGAGTGCCTTCTTAACGTCAGCAAGACCAGCACCAGTCATAGCGCGAAGTTTCTTGATATCTTCAATTGAAACAGCCATAATAATATTTTTATATTAAAAAGTTAATAATAATCTTTGCTTAAAAGCTACTAAAGCCATCGAATCATAAACAGAATCAATGGCTTCAGTATATATTTCTTTGCCTAATTACTCAGCCTCGTCCTTGCGGGCAGCCTTCTTCTTAGGCTGGTCCTTCTGCTCAGCAGCAGCCTTGTCGTCAGCCTTCTCAGCCTTGCGCTCCTCGAGAGCCTCAGCGATAGCACCGCAAACTGCAGTAAGGATAGCATCTACAGAATCCTTAGCATCGTCGTTAGCTGGGATAACGTAATCAACATTCTTAGGATCAGAGTTGGTATCTACGATACCGAACACTGGAATACCAAGACGGTTAGCCTCCTTAACAGCGATGTGCTCCTTCATTACGTCAACAACGAAGAGGGCTACTGGGAGACGGGCCATATCTGCGATAGAACCGAGGTTCTTCTCCAACTTAGCACGCTGGCGGCTTACCTGAAGCAACTCTCGCTTAGAGAGGTTAGAGAATGTACCATCGTTCAACAGACGATCGATGTTTGTCATTTTCTTAACTGCCTTACGGATTGTAGGGAAGTTGGTGAGCATACCACCAGCCCAACGCTCGTTTACGTATGGCATATTGATAGAAGCTGCCTTCTCAGCAACTACGTCCTTAGCTTGTTTTTTAGTAGCGACAAACAGGATCTTTCTACCTGTCTTGGCAATTGTCTTGAGAGCCTCAGCAGCCTCGTCGATCTTAGCGACAGTCTTATTGAGGTCGATAATATGAATACCGTTACGCTCCATGAAGATGTAAGGAGCCATTGCTGGATTCCACTTGCGACGGAGGTGTCCGAAGTGGCAACCTGCCTGAAGTAACTGGTCAAAATTTGTTCTTGACATTGTTTTTTCTTTTTAATTGTGTTTACTTTCTTTTTGAATCTAATGTTAGATCAGTCGATGAGTAGTCCCCGATTAATGGAATCTCACCGATTTAGATACTAAACTTTTTAGCTCAGCTATATATAATCTGTATATATATAATAAAATATGTATAAGATTAACGCTTGCTGAACTGGAAGCGACGACGAGCCTTTGGCTGACCTGGCTTCTTACGCTCTACAGCACGTGAGTCACGTGTCATGAAGCCTGCATCCTTCAAAGCCTTCTTATCGTTAGCGTCGATCTTAACGAGTGCGCGAGCGATAGCGAGGCGGAGAGCCTGGCTCTGACCGGTGAAACCACCACCGTCGAGGTTTGCCTTAATATCATACTTACCCTCAGCTTCGAGCAACTGCAATGGCTGCTTTACTACATAGCGAAGGATTGCTGATGGGAAATATGTCTCAATATCTTTCTTGTTGATTGTGATCTTACCGGTACCCTCTGTGAGGTATACACGAGCTACAGCGCTCTTACGGCGACCAATTGCATTAATTACTTCCATTCTACCTTAATTATTTATACTGGTTAATATCAATAGCCTTTGGCTGCTGTGCCTCGTGCTTGTGCTCTGTGCCATCGTAAATGAAGAGGTTGTCCATCAAAGAACGACCGAGAGGGCCCTTTGGCAACATACCCTTGATAGCGTGACGGAGGATCTTGTCCATTCCATCAGGACGCTTGCGCAACTCTGCTGGAGTGTTGAAGCGCTGACCACCTGGATAACCAGTGTAACGAGTGTAAACCTTATCTGTTTCCTTCTTACCTGTGAAAACTACCTTAGCGGCATTGATAATGATTACGTTGTCACCACAATCTACGTGTGGAGTGAAAGTTGGCTTGTACTTTCCGCGGAGCAATTTAGCAACCTTAGAGCAGAGGCGACCTACAACCTGGTCGGTAGCGTCGATTACGACCCACTCTTTCTTAGCTGTTTCCTTGTTTACGGAAATAGTCTTGTAACTTAATGTGTCCATTTTAAAATTTAAATTTACTACTAAAAAACGTTTTTAATCTTTTTTACTCACTATTCAGACAGGTGATTCACTAACCACATACCCCGGCCACAGGGCATGCTATTAACACACCATATCTTGGGGACTCTAAGCGTATCCCCGAAATAATCGGACTGCAAAATTACACATTTTTATTTGATTATGTGTAGGTTACGAGTTTTAACCCTAAACTTTTATAAATATTTAACTTAGTTTGCGCTTTTCTGCTTAGAATAAGCAAAAAAGAGTGCATTGTTAACGGCAATGCACTCTTTTTTATTATATCAATTCCTTATCCAGGAAATATTATCTGATGAACAGCAGCTCACGATACTTTGGCAATGTCCAAAGTTCATCGGCTACGAGAAGCTCGAGCTTGTCTATCTGATAACGGATTTCCTCCATCTTTGGAGCTACCGTGTCGTGATATGCTACTGCCTTCTCGCGCTCACTCTCTATCTTGTTGGCTACCTTGCGGGCATCTACCAATGCCTCTACACCACGCTCAATTGCCTCGGTACGCTCGGCTATCTCACGGATAATCTTCACGTTGCGGGCAGTCAGCTTCTTGCCTTCCTCGCCACCGAAGATGTGAATCATGCCCTCTACGTTCTTTGCCAGACGGCTCTGATAGTGGGTAGCCACAGGGATGATATGGTTCATGCTCAGGTCGCCCATCACACGAGCCTCAATCTGAATCTTCTTGGTATAGGTCTCCCACTTCACCTCGTTGCGCGCCTTCAACTCGCTCTCGCTCATCACGTTGGTCTTGGCAAACATCTCGATGCTTTCCTTGTCCAGGTAACGGTCGAAGACTACCGGGCAGGATGCCTCGCAGTCCAGACCTCGCTTCTGAGCCTCTTCCTTCCACTCATAAGAATAGCCGTTGCCGTCGAAGCGGATAGGTTTGCAGGTCTTGATATCCTCGCGTACAACATCTATAATAGCCGATGTCTGGTCCTCGCCCTTTGCTATCAAGGCATCAACACGAGTCTTGAAGTCTTCGAGAGCCTCAGCTACGGCAGCATTCAGTACGATGAGAGATGACGCACAGTTGGCCTCTGAACCTACGGCACGGAACTCGAAACGGTTTCCGGTGAAGGCGAATGGAGAGGTACGGTTGCGGTCGGTGTTATCGATCATCAGCTCCGGAATCTCAGGGATATCCAGCTCCATACCCTTCTTGCCAGCCAGGGCGAAGAGTTCTTCCTTGTCTGCCTTCTCGATATGGTCGAGCAGGTCGGTGAGCTGCTTTCCGAGGAATGAAGAGATGATGGCTGGTGGTGCCTCGTTGGCTCCCAAACGGTGCGCATTGGTAGCGCTCATGATAGAAGCCTTCAGCAGTCCATTGTGCTTGTAAACGCCCATCAGGGTCTCTACGATGAAGACTACGAAGCGGAGATTGTCCTCCGGTGTCTTGCCTGCTGCATGGAGCAGTACGCCGGTATCGGTGCAGAGACTCCAGTTGTTGTGCTTGCCGGAACCGTTGACGCCAGCGAATGGCTTCTCGTGAAGGAGCACACGGAAACCATGCTTGTGAGCCACACGCTTCATCAGACTCATCAGGAGCATATTATGGTCTACGGCAAGATTGCACTCCTCATAGATAGGTGCCAGCTCAAACTGGTTTGGTGCCACCTCGTTATGACGGGTCTTGCAAGGGATGCCGAGTTCGAGCGCCTGTACTTCCAAATCCTTCATGAAAGCCTGCACACGCTCAGGGATTGTTCCGAAATAATGGTCGTCCATCTGCTGGTTCTTCGCAGAGTCGTGTCCCATCAGGGTACGGCCTGTGAGCATCAGGTCAGGGCGAGCCGAATAGAGACTCTCATCTACCAGGAAGTACTCCTGCTCCCATCCGAGATTGGTCTGCACCTTCTTTACCTGTGGGTAGAAGTAGTGGCACACCTCGGTAGCCGCCTCGCTCAGGGTATGGAGCGAGCGGAGCAATGGAGCCTTGTAGTCCAGCGCCTCACCGGTATAAGATATAAAGATGGTAGGGATACAGAGGGTATCGTCGATGATAAACACAGGCGATGTAGGATCCCATGCAGAATAGCCACGAGCCTCGAAGGTGTTGCGGATACCGCCGTTAGGGAATGAGCTGGCATCAGGTTCCTGCTGGACAAGCAATTTGCCAGAGAATTCCTCAATCATACCACCCTTTCCGTCATGCTCCACGAAGGCATCATGCTTCTCGGCAGTACCTTCTGTCAATGGCTGGAACCAGTGAGTATAATGTGTTACCCCGTTTTCCTCAGCCCAGAGCTTCATGCCGGCAGCCACGGCATCAGCGATGGAACGGTCCAGACGAGTACCGTTATCTATCACATCGATGAGTTTCTCATACACATCAGATGGCAGATACTTGTACATCTTCTGGCGGTTGAATACATACTTGGCGAAGTACTCCGAAGGGCGCACCTTGGGAGCCTCTACCTCTACAGGTCTTTTCTTAAAGGCCTCGGCTACAACCTCAAATCTCAAATTAGCCATTCTTTCTTTTATTATTAATTATAAGTTTGCGGGTGCAAAGTTACGAAAAAATGAGCAAATTGCTAGCGTTTGAGCGTATTTTTTATGCAAAATTCAAACTTTTCTTATACATAAAGTGCCTTTTTCCTACATGGCGACGTAATCTTTCCTACGTCCTGACACAGAAACTCCTGCGTCGCCATGTAATTTCAAGGGCATTAGGAGAGAAAAAAAATCCCTTGCAACCACTAGAGTCGCAAGGGATTCACATTATCCACTTATCTATTTGTACCTTAAGGATTTATTGAAGATTGGAGGTCGGCAATTAGAAACGGTATACAACAAAGCTGTTTGGCTTCATCTTCACGTTCAATACATTGCCCTGAACCTGTGCATCTGATACTACAGGAACAACCACATTTTTATTGTCTATCTTGTTTTCTGCCTGAATATCGTCGGCATGGAGAACGGTTACCTTACCTGGGTTCAACTTCTTGATACCATTAAAGGTTACGTTGATTTCCTTTGCCTCGTTAGAGGTATTGGCAATCTTCACGATGTAGCTCTTGGTAGCCTTGTCGAAGCAAGCGGTAGCATAGAGACCGTTCTCGCCTGCTACAGCCTTACCGTTCTCGGTAAGTTTCAACACATTGGTACCCTTATTCTCGCCGTAGAGCTGCTGAACATAGTAGTTGGCAGAACGGACAGAGCTGAGGTTATCGAACCAGATGAGGTCCGGACGCCACTGCCATCCCTCTACATGAGCGAAGAGAGGTGCATAGGTAGCCTGATAAACCACATCGGCATTACGCTCCAAACCGGTCATGAAAGCTGCCTCAGAAAGAGCTGCCTCCCAAGAGTTTGGATCATTCTCGGCATGAGCAGCATACTCGCCGGCAAAGACCTTAGGACCCTTGCGGTCGTACTTGTCGTAACGGCTGGCATTGCTGCGGAACCATTCCGGACTCTTGTAGTAGTGCTCATCCACCATGTCTACGCCCAACTTGCGCATCTGCTCCCAACCGTAGTCGAAATCCTTTCCATCAGCAGATGGACCAGATGAACCGCAGATTTTTATCTTTGGATACTTGGCATGAATCTGCTCCATGAACTTCTGCAGACGCTCAGGATACATAGGACCCCACTGCTCGTTACCGATACCAATCTGCTTCAGATTGAATGGTGCCGGATGACCCATATCGGCACGGAGCTTACCCCACTTAGAGGTAACAGGACCATTGGCAAACTCGATGAGGTCGAGTGCATCGTCGATATAGCTCTGGAGATCCTTGACTGCTACATGTGCATTAGGATCCTTATCATCGTTCTGATACTGGCAAGCCAGACCTACAGAGAGAATAGGCAATGGCTCAGCACCAATCTTCTCTGAAAGGAGGAAATACTCATAGAAGCCCAAGCCCAATGACTGATAGTAGTTAGGGAAAAGGCGATGAGGGAAGGTATCTCTCCAGCGGTTCTCGTTCAGAGGACGGTTCTCAGGAGCACCCACAGAGTTCTTCCACTCATAACGGGTATCGAGGTCGGTTCCCTCTACGATACATCCGCCAGGGAAACGGAAGATGCCTGGCTTCAAGTCAGCCAAATCCTGTACGAGGTCGGCACGGAGACCATTCCAGTTGTCCTCAGGAAAGAGAGAGATATGGTCGAGGTCTACGCTTTCAGAACCCTTCTCCAGATAAACACGCATCAACCCCTTGGCATCGGTCTGAGGAGAAGTAAGGGTAGCAGTAAGCTTCTGCCATTTATTATTGGTGATGTTGATGACCTGCTTGGCAATCACATCATTCTTTGAATTGACGAGTTCTACGCGAATCTTGCCCTGCTTGCCATCAATGAGATGAAGACGGCCATATACGGTGAAATCGTACTTCATATCCTTCTTCAAGCCCATGCCGAAGAAGCCACGGTTCTCAAGACCAGTCTGCTTCTCACGTGCGCCTGCGCTCTCAAGTGTTACATAATGAGGATTGCGGTCGAAGGCAGGTTTTACGTCGCTGAGGGTTACATTTCCGAATGTATTCCATCCCATCAGGCGCTGTGGGAATTCGAAGGAACGGTTCTCTACCATCTCTGCATAGAGTCCACCATCGGCACCGAAGTTGATATCCTCGAAGAAGATACCATACATGGTAGGCTGGATTTCTGCTCCAGGCTTGTTAGCCTGAACAGTAAACTGATGCTGTGCGAAAGCTCCGAGTGAAGACATCGCCAGCAATGCTGCTGCGAAAAATTTTGCTTTTCTCATATTGTTCGTTATTTTTATTTTTTAGGTCTGTACTTACACCTTATTAAATATAGGTGGTGCAGTAAATCTTCTGCAAAGATAAAAAAATCCACCCCGAATGAGGTGGATTTTCTGTTTAAATATATTGGATTTTCGTACAAATCCCTGCTTTTCTACTATTTATCTAATGGAATGAGCACGAAAGTGAAGTTCTTATCGCCATAATGGAGGCGATACTTCTCCAAAGGCCATGCACCCCAAGAGTTCTCACCAGCCACACCAGAATGCTCTGCATCGAGGAAGAGATTGGTGAATTTTGACTTCTTCAGGTTGAAGCTGTGGCGCTGATCCTTGTCATCACCATCATCCAGTTCTTCGGTGTCGAAGTGGATGGCGGAAGCATAGAACGGCTTGCAGCTCTTCACTTTGAATCCGAAGCCGGAAGCATCGGTCTGATTCCACCAGCGCATATCGCCCTTGGTTCCACTCTCCTGTGGACGGATGTATGGGAAGTACTGGTTGTCGGCATCATCGCTGTAGATTCCAATGCGCATGCAGTCCTCACGGTCAGAATAGTTCTCGATAGGACCACGGCCGTAATACTGGCTCTTGTCCATATCGTACGGCAACTGCATCAGCATACCGAAACGGAACAGATCGCTGACCTTGGCATCATCAGAAGCATCAAACTCCTGGCTTACCTTCATCGCACCGGTGTTAGGCATGATGAGATAATCGATTTCCAGCTCACCCTTCACCTCTGGCATCTCATAGGTTGCACAGATGCTGATGGTGTTTGCCTTCTTATCCTTTTCAACAGCTACACCCTTCAGGTTCATGACAGGGTTCTTCCAAACCTGGAACTTCTTCTGCAGACCGGCACCGAAATCATTATCGGTAGGAGCACGCCAGAAGTTTGGCTTCAGGGTACCGCCCTCGCCGAGGAGCGACTTGCCACGATAGGTATATTCAGAGATGAGACCGGTGGTACGGTTCACCTTCACGGTCAGATCAGGAGTAGTAACGGTGATATCCTGCTCGCCCTTCTTGTCGATGAGCTTAGCCTTCACCTTCTTGCCATCCTGAGCCTTAGCCATGTTTTCTGCACAATGACCGCAGCACTTCTTCTCCTTCACCGCCAGCTGGGCATAAGCCACAATCTGACCAGCCTCCATCAGAGGTTCAGCCTTCTTCAGACGGAAATCGATGTTGAGGAACACCTCCTTGCCCGTTACCTTAGAAAGGTCATAAGGGATGGTGAAGTTCTTGGTCTGCTGGGCAGCTACATCGATATCAGCAATAGTACCGTTCTGAGTCTCCACGCCATCCTCAATGAGGCTCCATGCCAAGGCATAGTTGCTCAAATTGCGGAAGAAGTTCTCATTGTATACACTTACTTCACCCTTCTCTGCATTCACCATCTTAGCCCAGATGTTCTGATACTGGTAGGCTACCTCGTAGGCATGAGGATTGAGCTGACGGTCAGGACCGATGATACCATTGCAGTTGAAGTTGTTGTCGCTAGGGTCGTAATTGTTATAATCGCCACCGTAGCAATATTCTATTTTGCGGAGCTCTTCATTGCTCATCTTCTCAGGATTCTTGATGGTCATCGGCTTCAATACCTTGCGGTGCAAGCCCTGGTCAACGAAATCCCAGTCGAAACCACCCTGGAGGATAGGATACTTGCGAATCAGAGCCCAGTAATCCTTCAGGTTACCGCCTGAGTTACCCATGGTATGGTTGTACTCGCACTGGATGAGCGGCATCGGACTGTTAGGGTCCTTAGCATACTTTTCACAAGCACTTACAGGATAGTACATAGGGCAGAAGATATCGGTACCCTCGCCTCTGTGAGCCTGCTCATACTGAACCGGACGGCTCTGGTCCTGACTCTTAATCCACTTGTAAGCCTGCAGGAAGTTATCGCCCATCACAGTCTCATTACCCAAACTCCAGGTTACGACACTAGGATGATTGAAGTACATGGAAACATTGTGCTGGTTGCGCTCCAGAATCTGCTTGGCAAACATCGGTTTCTTGGCAGCAGCATCATCGCCATACTGGAAACCGTGACTCTCCTGGTTAGCCTCAGCAACCACATAGATACCATACTCATCGCAGAGCTCGTACCAGCGTGGATCATCAGGATAGTGACAGGTACGGACAGCGTTAATATTCAGGCGCTTCATAATCTTGATGTCCTGAATCATGCGCTCCATGCTCAATACATAACCTCCATCAGGGTCCATCTCATGACGGTTGGCACCCTTGATGAGCACAGGCTGACCGTTGACAAGGAACTGCTTGTTCTTGATTTCCACCTTGCGGAAACCTACCTTGACAGGAGTCATGCTAGCCGCCTTCATAGCGTCCTTCTTCTGAGCCCCCATCAGGGAAACCTGCAGGGTATATAAATAAGGTGTCTCTGCATTCCACTTGTGTGGATTCTCTACGTTCATCGTAATGTTGGCTGTTCCATTCTTTGCCAATCCTGTAGCTGTAGTCACCTGCTTGCCCTCTTTGTCGAAGAGGATGAAGTTCAGCTTGCCTGTTCCCTTTACCTTGGCAGAGATATTGAGCACACCATCCTTGTAGTTGTTTACAAGGTCAGGAGTAACACGGATATCCTCCAAATGCAACTGGGCATCGCGGGCAAAGAGATAGCTTTCACGAGCCACACCACTCAAGCGCCAGAAGTCCTGATCCTCATCCCAGGAACCATCGCACCAGCGGAAGGTCTGGAAGGCAATCAGATTCTTACCCTTCTTCAGATAAGGAGTGATGTCAAACTCGGCAGCTACCTTGCTATCCTCTGCATAACCGGCAAACTTACCGTTTACATAGAGATAGATGTTGGAAGTAACGCTACCGAAATGAGCGACAACCTGCTTGCCATCCCAGTTGGCAGGGATGTCGATGATACGGCGGTAAGAACCTACATGGTTGTCCTTGGTAGGAACTGCTGGTGGCTGCTGGTCAAAATGTCCACGCCAGCCGAAGCCTACGTTCACATATTCCGGATCACCGAATCCGTTCATCTCCCAGATACCTGGCAGATTCATGGTCTTCCATTTGGAATCATCAAGATCTTCCTTGTAGAAGTCGGTAGGACGCTGGTCGGCATTAGCCACCCAGTTGAACTTCCAGGTTCCGTCAAGCGAAAGGAAATACTTGCTCTCCGCCTTGTTCATGTGCAGGATATCCTTGCTCACGATCTTACCGTCTTTCTCTGAAACCCAGTCATCTGCCGGATAGGTGAAGAAATTGGTGTGCAACGGAAAACGATTGATGGCATTCACCTGAAGGTCGTGCCATTCTGTGTAAGTTGGCTGTTGGATGGTCGTCTTATTCAACGACTTAATGGCAGTCTTCGGTTTGGTTGCACCAAAGGTTGACATTGCTAATCCTGCCAAACTCAATGTTACGAACAGTCTCTGTTTCATGTTTATCAGTTATTAATATATCAGATTGAATTTATACCTTATTATATATAGGCATCTTACTTGTTTGCGAGATACTTATCATATTCGCAGGCTGTAAGAAGCACAGCGCCTACACCGAAGTTAGCCTGAGAGTTGGCATCTACGGTCTGACCAGGGATGGCTCTCTCGCCGATAGGTTGAACATAACCCACCTTGCCATCTGCCTGAACGGCAGTCTCTGTAAGATAAGTCCAGGCACGGTCGATGACCTTCTTGTACTCCTTCTTGTTGAGATAACCATTGTTGACACCCCAAAGCATACCGTAGGTGAAGAAGGCAGTACCGCTGGTCTCAGGACCTGGAGCATGCTCTGGGTCCATCATCGAACGGGTCCAGTAACCTTCCGGCTGCTGGATTTCTGCCACAGCCTTAGCCAACTTTTGGAATTTATCTACGAAGAACTGATTGTGCTTGTAGTCCTTTGGCATATCCTGGAGCACCTTAGCCAGACCTGCGAGAACCCAGCCATCACCACGAGCCCAGAAGTCTTTCTTTCCGTTGGCACTCTTGTGCTTTGGATAAACGTACTTGCCATCACGGAAGTAGAGGTTGGTCTCCTTGTCGAGCATAATCTCATCGGTAGTGAGGAGATTGTCGTAGAGCTTGTCGAGATACTTGGTATCGCCGGTCAACTTATACATCTTGGTCATCACAGGCATCACCATATAGAGGGCATCGCTCCACCACCAGTAGTCTGTTGGCTCAGAGTAAACCTCGTAGTGCATTACCTCCTTGGCACGCTTCACCATGTATTCTGATGCAGCGGCATTTCCCTTGGCTGCCTCGATGTTGTAGAGGTCGATGTAAGTCTGGAAGCAGATCTGCCAGTCACCGAAGAGCACGTGCTGCTTTCCCTCGCCGTATGGTTTGTACTTCCACTTGGCTGGGTTAGCCTCTGTAGCACCGGTCCAGTCGTTATGTTCTGCCCAACGGATGGAATAGTCGAGCATCTTCTGGTCCTTGAGCATCTTATATACCTCCATGTTGCCGGTATGATAAGCGGCATTATCCCAGAAGGCACGAACCTCAGGCTTGTTGTTAGCCTGCCAGTAGTTATTCACCTTGGTGATGAGTTCCACCACCTGCTCATGGTCCCATTTCTTGGAAGTCTTCACTTCCTTCTTATTCTGTTTCTTGACCTTAGCGGTCTTCTTGGCTGGCTGTGCTGCATTCAAAGGCAAAGCCAAGGCTGCAGCCGCCAGCATCATCAATATCTTATGCATGATAATCTATAAACTCTTAACTAAAAAAATTACCACTTGTCCTTGGTCACGATATCGTCCTTCCACTGGTGATCCTTAGGGAACTGCTGGTTGTTCCATGCCTTCACCTGGGTCCAAGGCTGTGCTGCGTCGGTCCAGAAAGGATGGTCGGCAGGCAAGCCGAGAGGCATGAAGGCGAGGGTTGTCATATAGAGCGAACCGTTGTTGGTATACCAGTCGGCAACGTTCTTCTGGCTGTTTCCACAGAAACCGATAGAGAGATAGCCCTTCTCGTTGAAGTTGTTCTGCTGGTCGAACATGCGATGGAGCACCTTGGTAAGTGCTGCACGAACCTGACCGTTGCTCAAATCCTTAGGCAACTTCTGGTACCATGCCATCAGAGCCAGCGGCTGCATGGTAGCCATACGGTAAGGAATACTTCTTCCGAATGCTGGGAAGGTACCCTCAGGAGAGATGAATCTCTCGAGAATGATGCTGTACTTCTGGCAGCGTTTCAACTCTCTGTTATAGTATTTCTGATAGTCGAGACGGGAATTGACCTTGGCATCTACCATCGCCTGGAGCGTCTCCAGATACATCGGATGGAACACGTAGCTGCTGTAGTAATCGAAAGCGAACGAAGGACCGTCAGCATACCAGCCATCACCCACATACCACTCCTCTACCTTGCGGCAGGCTGAATTGATGCGAAATTCATCGAAATCGCCACCCGCCTTTGCCATGAAACTCTCGATGGTTGAAGAGAAGAGCAACCAGTTGGTATAAGGAGGGTCGATGTGGCGGAGCTTGGCAAACTCTGTGAGATAACGCTTCTTGGTCACCTCGTCGAGAGGCTTCCAGAGTGTATCGTAAGCACGGAGAAAACTCTCTGCAATATAGGCTGCATCTACCAGATTCTGACCACCGATGCCCCAGCAGAGATAGTCTGGATTCTGAGGGTCTACAGCATTCTTATAGGAAGCCAAAGCCCATTCACGCAACTGCTTGCGCTGCTTACCTTCGGCAGTAGCATCATCCGGAAGGGTGAGCCATGGAGCCACACCAGCCATCAGTCTGCCGAAGCACTCCATATAGAGCACCTTTCTGTTGCGGTTGTCGAAGTTGGGACTGAACTCAGTCTGCATATTCTTCTGTAACTCGCCTTTAGCCATATTTTCCAAAACAGGCTGTGCCATCTTATAGGCTAGCGAGCACCAATATTGGCGGTCGCTCTGCTGAACAGTCTTCTTCTTGGCAGAAATTCCCATGAAAGGAACCAGCGCCAAGACTAGGGTCATCATGATACTTTTAAATATATAATTCATAGATAGTTGTATATTGTTTGTTGTTATTGATAATTGTAAGAGGCAAGTTGCCTGTAGCCTTAGCTGAGCAACTGCAAATATATATAAAATTAGTTAGAAACAAGCAGAGCGACCGTATATTTTAGTGTTTTTTCAACACTGGTGCACCATTTTCCCAGGAAATAGGTACCCACAAGTGTCTACTGTCACTCAAGTGTTTAGGATTCCACATGTCTGCCATGAACACATAGTCGGCACCATGGAACATCTTCTTCTGTGCTGCAGTTTCCACCTTATATATATAGGTACCCTGTGCACCGAAGGTTTTGTCAGCACCCTCGCCACGGCAAGGATTAGGCAACTGCTCCCAAGGGCCGAAGATATTCTTAGCCTTGAACATGCGGGCTGCATTTGGAGCCCATCCGGTACATCCGCTGGTAATCATCCAGTAGGTGCCATCCTGCTTGAAGATGGTTGGAGCTTCGTTCTGTCCGCCGGCAGCAACTCGTACGTAGCAACCGTTGTGCTGCATGTAGTCATCTGTCAACTGTGCGATTTGTAGTGTCAGGTTTTCCTCTGAAGAATAGATGTGGTAAGCCTTGCCATCATCGTCGATGAAGATGGTCATATCTCTCGACATCTGTCCACCCTGGAAGTCTCTCATCCAGAACATACCCCGTTCTATCTGCTTGCGCCAAGCTGGAGTCCACCACTCTTTCAGTTCAGGGAAGAGAAGCTGATGCTTGAGGTCGGTGGTATCCGGTTTCGCAAATCCGATAGGATAAAGACCTGGATTCACTCTGCCTGAGCGGATGAACTTGAATGGTCCGAAAGGAGTATCGCTGGTTGCCACACCATAACGGGCAGCAGCATATCCCTGCCCTTTCAATTCGAGATGGAACCACATGACGAACTTCCTGGTCTTCTGATTATAGAGCACCTTAGGGCGCTCGATGATGCAACCACCCCCGATGTCGCTGCCTGGTTCATTAGAAACAGGCAGCACCAATCCATGGTTGGTCCATTTCTTGAGATCCTTGGAAGTAAAGCAGCTTACGCCGAGAGAGCTGTAAGGCTTGCCATCCTGCGAACGGCTTTCGCCATACCAGTAATAGGTACCCTTGTAGTTGAAGATGTTGCCACCATGTGCATTGATATGCTTGCCGGTATTGTCCTTCCACACGCCTCCGTCCATCGGAGCCTGTGCCAGAGTTGGGAGACAAGCCATCATCCACAACATAATAAATGTGAATAGTTTATTCATTTTGCTGATGTTATTAATAAGTTAGTGAATACGCTAATTGTTGCTGTCGTTTGTCGGGTGCAAAATTAAAGAATATCATCAACTTCATAGTTCTATAATCGGTAAAATAAGGACGCAAATTGAGATAAAAGGGCTGAAAACAGTCAAAAAATGACTATTACAGCCCTCTTGTAACTAAATATCAATCTTAATCCTTATTCTCATTCTTATTCATTCTCTGGATCATATACCACCTTGTGGGCATCGAATACTGCAAGCTCTGCAAGGTTGAAGTAGTTCCTGTCGCCGAAGGTCTTGGTAACAACCAGACGGAGATGAGTGAATGGTTTGCCGGCATCGATACCCTCAGAGGTATATTCTGCCTGGCTGGCAGAAGGAAGACCAGAGAGGATTTCCTTGATACTCTCCCAGTTATCTCCATCATTGCTGATTTGGATATCGAGATTTTCAGGACCTACCTGAGAACCGTTACGGTTGCGATACCAGAACATGAATACCTGATGAGCCTCCTTGAAATCTACCTGGATATATTGAGGAAGAGGCTTCTGAGGAGATGACCAGCGGGTATGGAAGAAACTGTTATAGTTGCCATCCACCAGGTTCTTGATAGGGCCCTCAGAAGGTTCCTGATCATCGGTACTCAACATGTCTGCTGTGACATTTATCTTATCACCTTTGGAATAGGTAACGGTAGCAGGAAGCAAACCCGACTGAGCCTTTACCTGCATAGGAGCACCCGCCTCGTTCTTGTCGTTGAATGCCTGGAAGGTGAAGGTGTAGTCACCATACTTCTTCAAAGTATTCTCGATGAGGAGCGTACGGGTATGGATAGAAACCACATTGGTTACCGTCTCCTGATTAGCTGGATTTACATACGAAATCTTCATATATGAGAAAGTGGAATCGGCAGGAACTGTCCAGTTCAGACGGATGGCACCAGGAAGAGCCTCGGATGTAACAGCAGAAGCATCAATAGTCTTTGGAGCTCCTGTATAACCCTGATATTCGAAATCGGTGATATTGCTATCACAGGAAGCCAAGGCTACCATTCCAACTAATGCACTAAATATATATTTAATTGCTTTCATTGTTTTGTCTATTTGTTTGTTCTACTTGGGATTGCCCTGCTCCTTATACTTAAATGTCGCTATATATATAATCAAGGTGACATATATATAATAAGGTGAAGAGCAATCCATGTATTGACTTTGATTAATTACCAACCAGGATTCTGCTTGAAGTCTGGGTTGGTATGCTTCAGGAGTTCACTCTTGGAGATTGGGAAGAAATACATCTTGTCGTCCCAACCACGATTCACGACATTGCGCTTGTAAGTGAATGTTCCATCCCCATTCTTGGTAATCTTCATCTCTGTGATGGTAGCCAGTTTGCTGCCTTCCTTCCAGCGACGGACATCGTAGAAACGATGACCCTCGAAAGCCAACTCTACCATACGCTCGTTCTCGTACTTCTTCCAGAACTCGTAGTTGCTCAAGCCTTCTGCCAAAGCAGGCATCTTGACATCCTGACGGCTGCGGATTACGTTTACTGCCTGACGGGCAGACATAGGCAACTCTACCGTTGTAGCATCAGCACTGCCAAGATACTTGAAGGTAGCCTCAGCATAGTTGAGATAGAACTCGCCCAGGCGGAACATAATCCAGGCATGAGGAGAATTGGTGCTGTTGACTGAAGAGATGTTGACAGAACCATCGCAATACTTCTTCAGATAGTATCCTGTAGGAGTAGCACCCACGATAGGCTCACCATTCTTACCACCATAGTAAGTCTCCAGGGCTTCACCATTGTATGAAGGCCACTTCTTCTCACCGTTTACGGCGATGGTCATAGCAAAACGTGGGTCACGACCAGCATATGGATTGGCTGCATTATAACCGCTTCCCTCCTCGTTCCAGAGCTTGCCGGTTTTCTGTATCTCGTAAGCATCTACAAGAGTCTGGGTAGGACAGTTGCCACCATTACCATTCTCCAAGCCACGTGGATAGTTGTTATACTCGAAACCATTCTGAGAACCTACACGGCGGGCGAAGATAACCTCCTTAGCCTGCCAGTTGTTAGACCCCCAAAGATCAGAGTACTTACCCAGCTTCAAACCAGCCTTTTCGCACTCGTCGATAACCACCTTGCTGGCAACAGCAGCCTTGTGATAAAGCTCCTTATCGCTTGTGGTATTGAAGAGAGGACTTGCCTCATAGAGCAAGGTACGAGCCTTGAGAGCAAGAACGGTCAACTTATTGACACGTCCGGTCTCGTTAGCTGCAGCATCATCGCCCAGGGTAGAGTAATCTACAGGCAACTTATCAGCGATAGCATCACACTCGCTTACGATAAAATCCATCACTTCCTTGGCTGGAGTACGTGGAAGGGCATTTGCCTCATCCTCACTCAAAACCTCGGTAGTGAAAGGAACATCACCAAACTTCTCTACTGCTGTGAAGTAGAAGTAAGCACGGAGATAACGAGCCTCATACTGCAAGCGCTCGAAACGGGCCATCTGGGCAGCATAGTCCTTATTGAACTTGTAGTCAGAGAAATCACACTCATCCTTGTGAGTCAGGAAATAGTTGGCTGCACGGATGGCAGAATAGTTGTTGCTCCAGCTGTCCTTGGCATTCAATGCACTCCAGGCACCATTGGTAAAATCCTGTACGCTACCGTTCTTCCAGGAATATTCAGCCTCATCACAGGCAGAAGCAAGCATTCCCTTGCCGTATGGTCCGAAACCATCCTCCAACTTACCATAGATGTTGGTAACGAAGCCTACTGTATTATCAAAATTGGTAAATACATAGTCCTTATCGTAATTGGTATACTCATGATAGTCCATCTCATCACCGCAAGATGCGAGCAATGCCAAGCAAATCATGCCACCAAATATATTCTTTATTTTCATTGTCGTATTCTTTTAATGTTGATGATTAGAAACCAAGTACGAGACCGAGAGATACAGAACGGTTTACCGGATAGGTTGCACCATAGCACTCAGGATCCAACTCCTTGATATGATCGAAGCAGAGCAAATCTACACCACGAACATACAACTTGGCATTGTTGATAAACTTTGTTGCGCCCAAGAGAGACTTAGGGAAGTTGTAGTAAACTTCTACATTTCTCAGCTTGAGGAATGAGCGGTCAGCCAACCAGATAGAGTTGTATCGGTTGTTGTTGTCATTGGTCTCAGCAGACAAACGAGGGAACTTGGCTGTTTCTGCGGTTGCTGAAGTCCAACGGTTGTCGAAATAGTACTGACCGATATTGGTATTGTTTACCAAAGGACGGTACATTGACTGAGTGTCCAGATAAGCACTGTAGTTAGCTGCGCCCTGGAAGGTTGCTGTGAAACCTAATCCCTTATACTCCAGACCGAGATTGAAAGAATAGTAAATCTCAGGACAGGTAGTATTGTAACCCATCTTTACTACATCATCCCCGTTGATGATTCCGTCACCATTCTGATCCTTGTACTTGATGTCACCAGGCTTGCACTGGGCAAACTGCTGGGCTGGACTGTGGTCGATATCAGCCTGGTCCTTGAAGAAACCTACAGCCTGAAGACCGAAGATCTGACCTACAGGATTGCCGGTACGCTTCAGATAATCGTAAGCACGTGGCTCCTCATATTCTTCCTTGATTTCGTTCTTTGCCAAAGTGTAGTTCACGCCAGCTGTCAATTTCAGGTCCTTAGCGATTTCCTTGGCATAGTTGGCACCGAGTTCTACACCCCAGCTATCCACGATACCACCGTTGATATAGCGGTTGGAAGCACCAAGAACAGAAGAAACCTTACCACCAGCATTCACCCACTGACGGTCACGACGCTGATAGTAGCCATCTACAGTCAGGTTCAAGCCGACCAATACGGTAGCATCCATACCAACATTATACTTGGTAGCACGCTCTGCCATCACATTGGTAGAAGCCAGACGACCTTCAGACCAACCGCCGGAAGAAGTTGCATTATCCTTTCCTACGAAGTAGCTGTTGCCACCGCCAAAGGTCTGGTTCCAATATCCTTCTGCTGGAATATAATCCAGATTGATGATACCCCATGAAGCACGGAGCTTCAGGAAATCGATGAAGGATACATTCTGCATAAAATTCTCCTTGCTCAATACCCAGGCAGCAGAAAGTGTTGGCGAGAAATTGGTACGATGACCTGGAGCCAACTTGTTGGATGTTGCCAAAGACAGGGAAACATCTGCCAGATATCTCTCCTTATAACCATAGTGGTTGTAAAGGGTAGCTGTGGTACGATACTGGGTATTGTTCTGACCGTTCCAGTTGCGGAACTCATAGTTCCACATCAATACAGAGCTGATGCTGTGGTCGCCAAATGTATGATCGTAGTTGGCACCGATACCGAAGTTGAAGTTGCGGTTCTGCCAGTCGAGCTTGCTGTCCTCTGACATGGTACCGTCCTTACCTCCTGTATAGTGAGAGAATGCTGTCGGTTTGCCATCCTTCCACTCGGTAGCTGTATCCATACCATATTTATATTCTCTGGTATGATTCTCCCAGTAAGCAGCAATGTTATCGTAAGCGAAACGGGTCCATACGCTCAGACCATCGGTTACGGCAGAAAGGTCCTGACTCAAGGTCATGTCGGCAAAGAGAGAACGGGTATGAGCCTTGCTGTAGGCACGCCCCTCGGTCAGAGCCACTGGGTTGTAATAACCTGTCCATGTGGTGTTACCACCCCAAAGTCCGGCTTCGGTCTTGACAGGGAAGGCTGCTGCAGGAACGGTATAGATCTTGCCCCAGAGGTCATCGCTCGACAAACCAGGACGGGAAGCCTCCATCAGGGTTCCGCTGATGTTTGCCATCAACTTGGTAGTTGAAGTCAAGTCAATATCCAGATTGGTGCGAATGCTTCCCTTGGAATATTTATTCTGGGTGGAATAACCGGAATTCTCCTTTGGATGGGCGATGAAGCCCAGATTGCTGATCAAATTGACATTGGTATAGTAGCGCAGACGCTCGCCCCCACCACGGAATGTCAGATTGTAGATATCGCTGGAACCGTTGTTCTTGAAAGTCTCGTTGATCCAGTCTACATTTGGATAGAGATATGGGAACTCACCACTCTTGAAGTAGCCCAACTCTGCATCTGAATAACGTGGAGACTTACCATCGTTGGCGTATGCCTCGTTCAATCCTACAGCATAATCGTAGGCATTGACGAACTTAGGGCGACGTGCCTCCCAGTTGAAGGCATGGTCGTAAGTAAACTTGATTTCGTTGGTCTTGTACTTACCACGCTTAGTCACGATGTTAACCACACCGTTGGCACCCTTGTAACCATAGAGAGCTGTTGCAGCAGCATCCTTCAGTACATAGACATTCTCTACTTCCTCAGGAGAAAGATAAGTGATGTTACGCTCGATACCATCCACCAGAATCAGAGGAGAAGAACCATTAAGGCTCTGCAAACCACGTACATAGAATGAAGGCTCGTAAGATGCATAGTCACCTGTGCCCTGAAGGGCTGTCAAACCAAGTACACTGCCGCTGAGCAATGAGTTGCCGATGTTCTTGGAAGAACGTTTGTTGAACTCATCGTTGGAAGCACTGGCAACAGACACGGTAGACTCGCCTACGTTCTGCTTGATGCCAAAACCCAGTTCTACAGGACGGCTGGCATAATCCATCACCACCTTGATTTCCTTGCTGCCATTGAGGGCAACGGTCTTCTTCGACTGGTCTGGAGCATCGATAACCAACTCGTCGTTGGCACTGGCACCAATCTCAAAGGCGCCATTCTTATCGGTATAAGCCTTAATGAACTTATTATTTTGAATTTCCACCAAGGCACCAGAGACAGGATTACCCATCTTGTCGACTACCACACCACTGACATTACCACTCTGAGCAAACGCAGAGGTGCTAGCCAAAAGTACCGAAGCAAATAATATATGTCGTTTCATATCTATTCAATGAAAAATTTATAATTTATAATGTATAACGAACAACCTGGACTAACGCCATTATTCATTATCTATCGTACATTATCTTTACCATCCAGGGTTCTGAGTCAAACCATAGCCCTTGTTGATTTCTGTAGAAGGGAAGGCATTGAGATACCACTTGCTGTCCCAGTTGGTCCACCATGAACGAGCCACGTTGCGAATCTCGAACTTCTCGAATCTGTAGTGGGTTGGATAGCTCTTCTCATAACCTTCATTACCTTGCTTGATACCCTGCCACTGGTAGTTATAATCCTGACCATCCTTCTGGCGATACATGCGGAGACCATGCAAAGGCTTCTGGAAGATATCGGCACGACGGTAACGAACCAAGTCGAAGAAACGGGTCTCCTCGAAACCAAGCTCTACGGCACGTTCCTTCATCACGGCATCGATAACTGTCTGCTTATCAGACCAGTTCTTGGAAGCATCCGACTCCTTCAAACCTTTCAGACCTACACGGGCACGAACAACATTCACATTATCAATAGCCTTATCCAACTGACCATTCTGTGCCAGAGCCTCGGCATAGATGAGATACATCTCTGCAAGACGGAGGTATGGCCAAAGGGTGACACGGTTGCGCTCATTATTGAAATAGAACTTGTTGTTGGCAAAACCTGTAGCAAACTGACCGCTCTCAGACTCACCGGCACCATCACCACCATTGGTACCCTTGTACCAGTTCTCATAACGGTTGCCACTATAGTTACCATTATCATTCATGGTCTTCTGTACACCATTCACTATCATGGTTTCATACAGACGAGGGTCACGAGTCAACTCGAAATTCTTGCTAGGATTGACGAACATCGTGTCTGGATCACCAGCCAGAGTCTTGTCCAGATCAAATGGACGACCATCCTTCCAGTCGAACATCTCCATGTACTCAGCAGTTGGAGTATAACCACCATTTCCATTCCAATCCTGGAAGAGATAGTTCCATGCCCAGTCGTCTCTGAATCTTACACGGGTGCTGAGTAGCATCTCTGTAGTACCACGGCTGGAATAACCCTTACGGAAGGCAGCACGATACTGACCGGATGTGGTTCCTTCAGCCTGTACCAGCTGATAATAACCGTCGGTACCTAGCTCATTGAAAAATTCCTGGCAGGCAGCCAAGCATCTGGTCCAGCGCTCTGCACTGTAATTACCATACCAAGCCTGATGCTTCTCGTTAGCCTCATCTGATGCACTGCCAGCGTATGGCTGGTCATTGTTAAACAGAGGAGAAGCTGCAAAAAGCAGAATCTTGCACTTCAAGCCCATGGCTGCAGCCTTGGTGAAACGGCCATCCCAGTTAGCCTGCTCAGACTCATCCAGGTTCCATGGAAGGTTAGGAGCTGCCTCATCGAGCAGTCCAACCATGAAGTTAACTGTCTCTTCCACTGTACCACGAGGCAACTCGTAGGTACCCTCTGTACCAGAGAAAGAGTTCTTGACGATAGGAAGGCCACCGAAATGGCGGAACATATCGAAGTAGCGGGAAGCAATGATGCACTTAGCCTCAGCCTTCAAGCGGCTCTTCTCGCTCTCCTCCATATCAGGAGTATTATCTACGTTCTCCAGGAAAATATAAGCAGCACGTACACCCTCCCATACTTTCTCGTTGGTATAGCCGAACTTTCCACGATCGCCTGCCTTGTAAGCACCTGAGTAGTAAAGACGGTTCACGTCATCCCAGGAGTTATGGCTGTGCCAGCAATCAGACAAAGTCTCGAACACACCGGTATTCATCTTTACCTGCACACCACCATCCCAATAGAATGGCAAGCCATAGTACATATAAGAATAGGTCTTCCAGAGAAAATCGCGGGTATATTCCGCATTATTGAAAATCGTATCCTTGGTAACATCGCCACCAGGAGCCTTTTCCAGAAAAGAATCACCAAACTTCCAGTCGTCTACACAGCTGGTTGTCATAGATGACAGTGCAAAAGCAAAGAATGCACCTATTAATATTTTATGTAATTTCATAATTGTCGTTTATTTTTAGAATCCAACCTTCAAACTCAAAGAGAATGATCTTGTCAATGGATAAGATGGACGGGAACTTGTACGAGACTCTGGATCACCCCACTTGAAGTCTGTGATGGTGAAGAGGTTATAACCGCTCAATGCCAAAGTCAGGTTGTTCATCTTTATCTTCTTCATGAATGGGAAGTCGAAATGGTATGCAATCTGTGCATTCTTCAGACGCAAGTATGAAGCGTTCACCTCATAGAGCGTAGAACCTGCATAGTTGTTGCTTGCATTCAGCATGGTAGCACGTGGATATTTGGCATCGGAATTGTCCTTGCCTTCCTGCCAGGTATGGTCGTACTGATACTTCAGCATTATCCACGTAGCTTATTTTAGTAGTTATGGTTAAAAAACAATCAAAGTACAACTATTTAACTTAATTATTTGTGGTTATTTTCCTTTTATACATTAACTTTGCACCATTAACCAAGTTAAACAAGTATGATAGTAGTAAACGAACAAGAGAAACAAGCCCTTATAAGTAGGGTACAGGAAGTGCTCTCGCATAAGGACATTAACAAGCCTGTGCATATAGGCATTAAGGAGGGCTACAGAGCTGCACGCTTTGTGCTCTGCAATAACGTAGAGGATTTGAAACAGGTGTTCAAGCAGTCAAGTAACCTGCAAGCACGCTCTATAGGCTGGCTGGCTGTTGATTACCTGCATGGTGAGATAACAGCAGATAACCTCATGCAGTTTGCAGAGGCTGCACTACAGGTTAAGAGCAATGAGTAAGGCAGACGGAGATAAGATAATACTGGTTGTATTGCCAAAGTATTACAATGGCAAGAAGTACTGGCTGTTTGGCAGTAAGGCTGCTATATACCTGCACATACCAGCGGAAATAATCGGGATGCCTCTAAGCACCATGCAGAATGTAGTTAAATTGAACGAAGAACCATTTGTAACAAAGGCTGGGGTAGTGCTCTACTCCATGCCTTTGCACAGAACTAAACAGAAAAGGAGATAAAGATATGTTTGGAACAATGATAGGTGATTTTGTAGGCAGTGCCTATGAGTTTACACGCTGTAAAGATTATAACTTTGAGCTGCTGACACCGCAAAGCAGCATCACGGATGATACAATATGCACCCTTGCTATAGCGGATGCCATACTAACAGACAAGGTGCTCACAGAGCGCAATGTAAGGCTTGCACTACAGTACTGGTGTAGAAAATACTCCAACCCTAAAGGTGGTTATGGTGGTAGCTTTGCCAACTGGGTAAACAGCAGCTACCCTCAACCATACAACAGCTTTGGTAATGGCTCTGCAATGCGTGTATCTGCTGTTGCTTGGGCTTATGATACCTTAGAGGAGGTGCTTAAGTATGCAGGTATCTCTGCCAGTGTTACACACAACCATGAGGAGGGTATAAAGGGGGCACAGGCTACTGCTGCTGCCATCTTCCTTACACGTACTGGCATGGATAAAAAGGAACTTGCCAGTTACATTGAGGAGCATTTCGGCTACAAGGTTACTGGCTATAGCTGGCAGGAGGTGCAAGCTGATTATGAGTATAACGAAACCTGCCAAGACACCGTACCACAAGCCATACTGTGCTACCTGCAAAGCTCCAACTTTGAGGATGCCATACGTAAGGCTGTTGCACTTGGTGGGGATGCAGACACGCTTGCTGCTATCACTGGTAGCATAGCAGAGGCAAGAGGTAGATTTGATAAGGCTTACCAGCCCGAAACTTGGTTAATCAATGCAGCAGCAAGTACGCTGCCATCTGCTCTAACATCGGTGCTTGATGCTTTCTGTGTTGATGTAATGTTCCCACGTGGGGGCACAATAATTTAAGATAGTTATGGAATACAATGAGGAAAAAGAGCATAAGCTGTTAAGCAAATGCAAATACTTTGACGGAATGCCAACGCCAAAGGAAACGCTCAAACAAAATGAGAGGATGCTTTGGTGGTATGAACGGAAGTGGCTATTTGAGAGCATGAGAGGTAGTAATTTTAAGCAATATATAGCAGAATATAAAGCTGCCGGCTTATCTGATTTAGGAAGTGGTGACAACGTGCCTATAGAACTCAAAGCATTACTGTTTGAGCGTTATTGCAAGTACTGCCACTCTACAGAAAACGCTGCCACCTCTTTTAGAACTTTTTACAAGCATTATTACAGCTAACTATATACAGGGTGCAATTACCAAGTTGCACCCTGTTGTTTGTTCATCTGTGATATAAGCTGCATATAAATTGTATTGCCATCCTTTTTAAGCACCTTAAATCTACAGCCCCTTTGTCCTATCCATTCCTGTTCACCTGCAATATACCACTTGTCTTTGCCATTCCACAGGTTCATTTTATAACTGGTGTTAGCCTTACAGCTTGCCAGTGTACTACCAGCCATATCACTTCTGTTACCTCCAAACTCCAAGCTATCACCATTGTAATGACTAAAAGGCTCTGCATAAGCACCCTGTGCGCCTTTTGGCACAACTATAACTAAATTATAATCACCACCAAAACCATGTCCTCTATGTACTGCTGTACTTAGGAAGCCTCCATCCGTCCATACATCGCCTGCCTTAAGTTCACCAAGCCCACTATATCCAAGCTCGTCTATAGGGAAACTTGCTGTACCCCTCCTTACAACCATGCTTTTAGGGGTGCGGAATTTTGCAAGTGCGCTCTCCAACAAAGGCATATCTGTAGCAAATGCAGCCTTTCCTGCTGCTGTTCCGCTATAGGTCATAGCCCTTAATGGCTCAACCAGATATTTGTATGTTTGGGTATATTTTGTAAGCACCCACTTTTCCTGTTCTGTTAATGTTGCCCATACGCTTTCTGCCCAAGGTCGCAAAGCATCATCCATTTCGCTATCCAAGTTTGTTTTGTAAGCATCAAGCAATGCTTTTACCTCATCGCTTGTTAGCTTTTCCATTGTATCAACAGAGCTTGCAAGCGTTTTCCCTGCATATTTTTTAGCACGTTCCTTTACAAGCCTATCTATTTCTTTCTGCAATTCCTTCAGCTTGTTTTTTGTTGCATCAGCATCTAAACTACTGTTATAAAGCGTATTCAGCTCTGCCTGTAGGTTTTTAACCTTTACGCTCTTGCTTGTGAAAGATAGAGCTGCTTGTATATCGGATTGTATTGGCTGTAGCTGTATCTTGTTTTCTACTATAGCAAGCTGCTTTTTGAAAGCACTTTGGGCAAATTGCCATGTAGGATATTTCTTTTTATCCTCAACATACTTTATCTCAAACTCTAACTTATGAGCCCTTCTGACCGGTATCTCCCAATGGCTGGCGGAATGACTCATCCAGCATACGGCTCACGTTCCATGCTCCAGTCCACTGTGTACTCACTTCGAGATTCTTCCATCTGAAGCCAAGGTTTACACCGATTACGTACTCAGGGTCATCGGTATGTCCCAATTCGTATGACTGGTCATTGGCATCAATCACACCATCCTTGTCCAAATCTACATAGATGGCATCACCATACTGCAATGTCTGCTTATGGTCTGGAATATGCTCGCCAAACTCAGCAAAGTACTTCTCGTCAGAATCCTTCTCATAGAATCCCCAGAACTTGCGAATCAGACGGGAACCGATACGATGACCCTTCTGCTCCATCCAGGAATAGTTCTGCGGTTCCTCGTAAAGATCCTTGATTTCGTTCTGGTTGTAAGACAGGTTTCCTTCTACCCAGTAGGTTACGTTCTTGCCAATCTTGTCGTTCCACTTCAGGGAGAGTTCATAACCCCAGCTGTCAACCTCTCCAAGGTTAGCTGCAGGCAAGGTGAAACCTAACAAGCCAGGAGCAATACCACTGCGAACCAGAATGTCGGTACGATGCTCCTTATAGTAGTCGAAAGTAGCCTTCAGACGATTGTTCAGAATGTTCAGATCTACACCGTAATCCTGCTTGAATGACTTTTCCCAGGTTACATCAGCATTGTTCTTACTTGATTCCCAGGCTCCTGCTACAAAGTTGCCGGTATTGACACCGAAGTTATAACCGCTACCTACGCCATAAGGGTCGGCAAGATACATGAAACGGCTGCCACCAATCTGGTCGTTACCTACGAGACCCCATGATGCACGGACCTTGAAGTAATCTACCACCTTGCGCAAAGGCTTGAACAAAGGTTCCTCACTGATGATCCAACCTAATGAACCTGCTGGGAAGAAACCATAGCGCTTTCCCTTGGCAAAGTTCTCGGAACCATTGTAACCTACATTAAACTCTGCCATATAACGGTTGTTCCAGTCGTAGGTAGCACGACCTACCATTCCTACATAGCCTCTAGGAATAGAAGAGTAAGTACCTGGATAGTAATACTTTGACTGGTTGTAAAGAACCAAACCACCTACATGATGCAATCCGAAGCCACGGTTGTAGTTCAAGCTGGTTTCAAAGTACCAGTTACGGCCCTTGCCAAAGCTCTCACCATAGCCCAGCTGTGAATCGGTACCGTTCTTGCGATACTCTACGGTTCCGTCTGGCTGCATCACTGGTGTATAATAGGCAGCAGAAGCACCACGCGACTTAGTTACGCTATAAGAGCTGTTGTAGGAACCCTTCAACTTGAAAGACAAGCCCTTGGTAATGACATCGAGTTTCTGATTCAGCACAACATCGGCATTCAATGTATTGGAATTTCTGGACATATAACCCTTACCATAATAGGAAGCCAGACCGGTTGTACCAGTAAACGGCATGTTGTCGCAGTCATTGTAATCGGTACCCGACAAGAGATACTTGCCGTTGATGACACCAGGGCTTGAGAATGGAGTTGCCCAATACAGCTTTCGGAACAACTGGTTGTTGTCCTCACCGGAATATGGAGTATTCTTTGTATCAACACGACCACCCAGATTTACACTGATGGTGGTAGTCTTGGTTACATCAAAGTCCAAGTTGGCACGATAGTTGAAACGCTGATACTTAAAGTTGAAATCGTAAGGCAGAGACTGCTGCTTGAAGAGACCATCCTGGGTGAAGGCACCTACAGATACGAAGTAGCGCATGCGGTCGGTACCACCAGAAATATTCACATTGTGCTGTGTCTGGATGGCATGATCCTTGAAACAGTAATCAATCCAGTCGGTATCAGGGAAACGGAGAGGATCGGAATGATCCTTGAACTTCTGAAGAATCTGATCTGAGAAAGGAGCAGTAGCAGCACCATCATTCAACTTCTGCATATTATAATAAGAAGCATACTCGTAAGCGTTAGCCAACTTGATAGGATCAGTAGGCACAATGACGCTCATGGAAGTATTGGCAGAAATCTTAGCCTTTCCCTCCTTACCACGTTTGGTGGTTACGAGGATTACACCATTGGCACCACGCACACCGAATACGGCTGTGGCTGATGCATCCTTCAATACGGTAATGCTCTCGATTTCGCTTGGGTCGATGTCGTTGAAGTCACGCTCTACACCATCCACCTGAATCAATGGAGATGAATTGTTGGTAGTAGCCTGACCACGTACCAGGATCGTTGCAGCATCAGCTCCCGGCTCACCGGAATACTGTACAGAAGAAAGACCTGGAACTACACCAGAAAGCATATTGTTGATGGAACCGGTAGGAACCTTGGTCAGCTCGCTACCATTGATATTAGAGATTGCACCCGTTACAGTTACCTTCTTCTGTACACCGTAAGCCACAACCTGTACATCTTTCAACACCTGAGAATCGTCCTCAAGAGTGACAGCAAGGGCACCACGACCCACCTTTACAGTCTTTGGCTTGCAGCCTACGTAAGTAATCTGCAGGGATTGTCCACTTTTGGCATTGATTTTGAAGTTACCTTCAAAGTCGGTAACCGTTGCAATCTTAGTGCCAACTACACGTACGGTAGCACCTATGATAGGTTCTCCCGATGCGTCTTTTACTACACCTTCCACATCATTGCCCTGCAGAACAGCCTGGATGCTGTTCTCAACAGCCAGCAACTCCTGTGGCAACAAAGTCAGCCCAGCCGACATTGCCATCATGAAAAAGAAGCTTCTTGACGAAGTTTTCAGATCGACTTTTTTCATTAGTTGCAAAAATTCGTTAGTTATATACGTTTTGTTCATTCTGGGTGCAAAATTCGGTCTTTTTTATTAATATAAGGAGAAAATATCGGTATTCATAGGGAACATATCGTTAAAAACTACTTATTTTTGCCCTTTTTACTAAAAATTTTATAACTTTGTAGCAAAAATTAAGAATATAGATAAAACAGATAAAAGACATGAAAACAACTATCATTCACATCCTTATCGGTCTGATATGCTTTGTCTCCCAGGTCAAAGCACAGAATTTTCCATTCCATTATCTCCCTCCTATTACCATTGCGCCTACCGAAGAGGCAAACTGCATGTTCTTCGACAAGGAAGGCATGATGTGGGTGGGAACCAATGCCGGAGTGAAATCATACGATGGCTATCATGTGAAAACCTACAAGACGAATGCTTACCAGCCTGGCATACTGCCCAACAATACCATCCGCTCCATAGCCGAAGATCATCAGGATAATCTCTGGCTGGGAACTCGCAACGGTCTGGTAAGAATGAACAAACGCACCGGAAAGTTCAAGACTTTCTTCCTGCCAGATGAATCTCAGCGCATCATCTATACCCTCTTCGTATCAAAAGATGGAACTTTATGGATTGGAACTGATGGCGGACTTTCCTACTTCAATTCCAAGACAGAGACGTTCTATACCTATAATAATAAGAATACATGGCTCATTGACGTAGATGACAGCAAAAACAGAATAACCAACTATAGCGTGAAAGCCATCATAGAAGACAGAAACGGCGACCTTCTCATCGGTACCTGGTCTTCCGGACTGATGCGTCTGAAACGTGGCAGCAACGTATTCCGCAGCTACCCGAAGCTGAATGACATAAATTCTGCCTACTCGCTCTTTTTCGACAGAAACCATCGTCTCTGGGTAGGAACCTGGGGATACGGAGTGCTGTGCATCAGCAATCCGGACAATCTGAAGAATCCGCAATATCATCAATATCCCTATACAACCAATAATTTCGACATCTTCTATAAAATCGTAGAAGACCCTACTACGCATACTCTCTGGGCATGCACAAGAGAAGGCATCTGCTTTCTCGACGAAAACCTGCCGCAGGCCAGCTGGCAGAAATATACCCAGATAGGCAACAGCCGACTCATCTACTGCAATGATATCTGCACAGATGGGGGGGCAACATCTGGCTCTGCACGCAGAATGATGGAGTCCTGCAGATTACTACCACACCATCGCTCTTCAGGCAGTGGCATCTGGGAAATCTTCAGAATGCCCCTACCATCAACTACGTGAATGCCATACTAACCACCGATGGAGCATGGTTCTGGCTGGGGCTCAACCCATACGGAGTAGCGCTCTACAACAGATACACCGGTGCCACCTATTATAATAGTGAAATTCCAGGTTTTGGCAGTTTGCACGACTATACGCTAACCACGAGTATCACCAGCATTGCCAAAAGAAGCAATGGGGAAATCTGGTTTGCGGTCAACAACTATGGTATCGTAGTCAAACCAAAGGAGGGAAATGCCTTCGAACTGAATCGCAGCAATACCAAATACATCCAAGAAGACTTTGTCAATGCTGTTTTCGAATCAAAGGATAAAACCATGTGGATAGGAAGCCGCAATGGTATGAGTATCGTGTATCCAGACAATACAGGCTACTTCCTGACCATGAAAGAAGGTAAAAACGACTTCAGCAGCTGTGACATCCGTAACATCTGCCAGGATAGGCAGGGTAACATCTGGGTCTCTACCAATAATGAAGGCATCATCCGCATTTCGGGAAATCCCAAGAACATCCGATCGCTGAAATACAAGCAATACAGCTTTAAAAACCAGCTGTTTGCCATCAATGATGCCCAGAAATGTATGGAGGACAAGCAGGGCAGACTCTGGGCGATATCAAACAGTGGCGGACTCTTCCTATATAATAAGGAGGAAGACCGTTTTGAATACCAGAACCGAAAGATTCATCTTCCGGATGACCAGACCTTCTCCATAGAAGGCGATGCTTTCGGCAATATCTGGGTAGCGCTCAACAAGTCTCTGGCTTATATTACCTGGAAAAGTCAGGATGCGGAAGACTTGCGCAACATCACTTACTTTACCCGGGAAGACGGTTTGGGAGAAGTCCATTTTTCGGCGGATGCCAGTTATCAGTTTGGCAAGGAAATCTTCTTCGGCGGAAGAACAGGCTTCTTCTCCTTCACTCCATCTCCTCTTATGGGAATGAAGTATCACAAGAAGAACAGCAAGCTCATCATTACCGACCTGCTGATAGACGACGTGCCATTTGCCATGCTGGACTCTGTTCTCAAAAGTGATATTTCGAAAGAAATGCCTCACTATACCCAGGAGATTACCATACCGGCAAAGGTGAAGAAGTTTGATATCGAGTTTGCACTCCTCACTTACGGCAATGCCAGCAAGAATGTCTATGCCTACCAGCTGGAAGGTTATGATGAAGACTGGCAATACTGCAAGCCTGATGTTCACAAAGCCACCTTCCAGAACCTAAGCGCAGGAACCTACAGATTGCGTCTGAAGGCCACCGACAGCTATGGTCAGTGGCAGGAACTGCCCTACACCATCACCATCAAGGTGCTGCCGCCATGGTATGCATCCAGAATAGCCTTCATGCTCTATATCCTGATGCTGATAGGCGGCATCTTTGCTGCTGCCAGATGGTATAAGGAGCAGGTGAAGACCAGAAACAGCCTGCAGATGGGTGTTATCCTTACCAATATCACCCACGAGCTGCTCACCCCGCTCACCGTCATTTCTGCCACCATCTACAAGCTCAAGGAAAGAGCACCACAGTATGAGGAAGACTATCTGGTGATAGACAGCAACATCAACCGCACCACCCGACTCCTGCAACAGATCCTGGAAGTGAGAAAGTCGCAGGCAGGACAGCTGCATCTGCTCGTGAGCCGCAGAAACCTGATTTCGTTCATAGAAGAAGCTTGCGAGAATATCCGTCCGATGGCTGAACACCAGAAGATTACCCTATCCCTGGAGAAGCCGAAGACTGAAGGCATGGCATGGTTTGATGCCGACAAGATGGATAAGATCATCTACAACCTGCTCTCCAACGCCATTAAATATAATAAGGTGGGAGGCAAGATTGATGTATCACTCAGCCTCAGCAAGGAACAGGCTATCATCACCATCGCGGATAATGGCATCGGTATGTCGAAAGAGAAGATGAAGCATCTCTACACCCGATTCTTCGATGGCGACTACCGCAAGCAGAACATGCCGGGAACCGGCATCGGACTGTCGTTGACCCACGACCTGGTGAAACTGCATCATGGCGATATCCAATGTGAAAGTCAGGAAGGCGAAGGCACTACCTTCACCATCACCCTGTCTATCAGAAAAAGTGCGTATGCACCAGATGAAATAGACAATTCTGAAAAAACAAATGCAGTAAATCGGGAAGCCATCAGACAGGCAAGACAGGAAACGAAGCTGGAATTCCAACCTGCTTCTGAAGACAAACCTAAGCTGGCACCTGTCCGCCAGAGCATCTTCATCAGAAAGAATGCGAGCAAGATCCTGGTGGTGGAGGACAACGAGGAACTGCTCGCCCTGATGCTGCAGGTATTGAGCAAGAACTATCATGTGTTTACGGCAAAGAACGGAAAGCAGGCGAAAAACATCATCATGAAGGAGAAACTCGACCTCGTGGTGAGCGACGTGATGATGCCAATCATGGATGGTATCGAACTGACCAAGCAGCTGAAGTCTGACAAGAGTTTCTGGCAGCTGCCTATCATCCTGCTCACCGCCAAGAGCAAGGAAGAGGACAAGACCGAGGCTTATGCCGCAGGAGCAGATGCCTACATCACCAAGCCTTTCAAGTTTGAGGAGCTGGAAGTCCGGATCAATGCCCTTCTTGCCAACCGTAAGAAGATGATAGAGAAGATTCAGGCAGAAGTTGCGCTCCAAACCAGCACGGAGAGCGAAACACAGACTGCGTTACATTTGAGCAACCCAGATCAGGCATTCATCACTCGTGCCACAGAGGTAGTGATGCAACATCTTGCAGATGGCGATTACAACCGCGATTCTTTTGCCAAGGATATGGTGATGAGCGAATCCACCTTATATAATAAGGTGAAAGCCACAACAGGGCAAACGGTCATTGCCTTCATCACCAGCATCCGCCTGAAGGAAGCTCAGCGCATCATCCGGTCGAACCCTAACATTCTGATCAGCGATGTGGCCACCCAGGTAGGTTTCAACACGCCGAAGTATTTCTCCAAATGCTTCAAGAAGGAGTTCGGCATCTTCCCGAAGGAGTATGCCGAGGAACTGAAAAATGGTTAATTAGTATGATTAGTCGTGGAAATCCATTGTTTTTTCGCACATTTCCACGACTAATAAATACTATCCTCCCTATCACTATTCTGCGCGAAATGGCTTTTTTACCCCATTTCGCGCAAAATAGTGACTCATTATTTTGCGCGAAACGATATTTTTAGTATCTTTGCAGCAAAATAACGACATCCATTATGGCACAAGAGATTATAGGAAGAGAGCCTGAAATCAAGGAGATTGAGGCTCTATATCAAACAAACAAACCTGTTTTTGCAGTAGTTTATGGTAGAAGAAGAGTCGGCAAGACCTTTCTGATAAGAGAATTGTTAGGCGACAAGTTTGCATTCTACCACACAGGACTCTCGCCATACGAATTACAAGGCAAGAAACTGAAGGAGCAGCAACTTAGCAATTTCTACTCTTCGCTCATCAAGTATGGCAGCGATATCAAACGAGTTCCAACCGACTGGCTGGAAGCATTTGATGCGCTCATATCCTTGCTGGAAAAAAAAGACACCAAGAAGCGACAAGTTGTATTCATCGATGAACTTCCATGGATGGATACACCCCGTTCTGGCTTCATTACCGCCTTGGAACATTTTTGGAATGGATGGGGAGCAGGCAAGGAAAACTTAATGCTCATCGTCTGTGGCTCTGCCACCTCTTGGATTTCAGACAAACTCCTCAACAACAAGGGAGGACTCTTCGATCGAACTACAGATGAAATCAAGCTCCGCCCTTTTACCTTGGGGGAATGTGAGAGATTTTACCAGGCAAACCATATCGTAATGTCTAAATTCGACCAGGTACAATGCTATATGGCTACTGGTGGCATACCTTATTATATATCTATGCTCCAAAAGGGAAAGAGCCTGGCGCAAAACATAGACCGCCTCTTCTTCGAGCCAAACGCCAAACTCAAGTTAGAATTCGACCGTCTCTACTCTTCTCTCTTTACCAATGCAGAAGACTGCAAGAAGATTGTACGATTACTGGCAAAGAAGCAACAAGGGTACACAAGAAAAGAGATACAGGTACTGACGAATCTTGCAGACGGTGGCGGTCTCTCCACAACTCTGAAGACTCTGGAAGTGAGCGACTTCATCACCTCGTATATCAAATACGACTATCCGAAGAGAGAGGTTTACTATCGTCTTACCGACTTCTACAGCAAATTCTATCTCTCCTTCATTGATGGCAAGAAGACTACCAATCCCAGCTTTTGGCAGGATAATTTACTGACACCCTCCCTTACGGCTTGGCGAGGCTTCACCTTCGAATCACTTTGCATCTACCATTTGCCACAAATCAAACAGGCGCTTGGCATTAGCGGAGTACAGACTGAATCAAGCCCATGGAAGAGCAGAAAAGAAAAGGATGGAGCACAGATAGACCTGGTTATCGAACGAGCAGACCACATCTGTAATATCTGCGAAATGAAGTTTTGCGAAGATGACTTCTCCATCAACGCCAGCTACGACAAGAACTTGCGACATAAACTCAGCACATTTCAGGAAGAAACCCGATGCAAGAATGCCCTTCACCTGACACTCATCACAACATACGGTTTGAAGTTCAATGAGTATGCAGGAAGAATACAGAAAGTTATCACTATGGATGACTTATTCCGTATCTAAAAACTCCAAAAGCCTAGAGGAAAAAGTAATTGTTATTAGGGAAAATCTCCGTTCAAAAGTATTGAACCGCCGTTCAACACTTTTGAATGTACATTCAAAGCTTTTGAACACACATTCAATACTTTTGAACGAATATTTTCCCTAATGATAAAAACATGTTGATCGTGCAGGAAATACTATTTCCATTAGAAGAAGATATTATCCGCTTCATAGTTGTTATTCCTATATTCGGCAGCATCGGCCCCATTTGATGATGATAAGTGCAAGGTATGTCTTTTGCTGCCGGTGTGTGGGGATGGCTGTCCATATAATCGCATTAAATGTGATACAGAAGACACCGAAATAACAAACAATAATATTAAATTAATAAAACCTATTTGAAAACAATAGTTCGTTAATAATTCAATAATGTGCTAAGCAGCTATACGCTGTAAGCACG
>OHPQ01000140.1_pt1 | contig 60471 bp, 58 predicted proteins | sample 1577821 | NCBI WGS metagenome assembly OHPQ01 (sample SAMEA3879509, study PRJEB24766) | human gut metagenome | biome: human-associated habitat; feature: feces | place: USA | collected 1985/1987 | reverse complement strand
ATGACGAGATAGAGGAAGAACCGGGAATGATAGTGATTGACGAGGCGCACCATGCGCTTGCCAAGACCTATAAGGAAATGTGGGAGAGATTCCCGAAAGCTAAATTCCTGGGACTGACAGCAACACCTTGCCGATTGAATGGTAAGGGATTCACTGATCTGTTTGATGTCTTGGTGCAGTCGTGGAGTGTTCCTGAATTTATCAGCAAGGGAAGATTGGCGACATATGATTTTGTGAGCATCAAATCGGATGGTGTGACGCAACGGCTCATCGACTCCTTGCAGAAGCGAGGGGCTGATGGTGACTACCAGAACAAGGAAATGGATATGTTGCTGAATAAAAAGCCGAGCATCGAAAGGCTCTATCGGAGTTTGGAAGAATTTGGTAAAGACAGAAAGGGCATCGTGTATGCTATCAATATTTCTCATGCTAATGCTATTGCCGAGTTCTACAGAGAACACGGCATAGCGGCTGTTGCTATTGATAGTAAAACGCCAAGTTCTTTACGAAAAGAACTTATAGAAAGATTCAAAGCTTCTTCTAATACTTCTTTTTCGAAAACCCACCCGTCCTCCCTTACCCTTAAGGGAGGCTCCACCGCTTTCCCCAAGCCCCTTTCCCCTCAGGGGACAGGGGATGTAACCGCTCCTCCTCGTCGCTCGGAACCGCTACGCTCTAAGGATGGCGGACCATCAAAAGTCTCGCCAGATTGTGCGGGATGGGACCGCCTTACTGATACTTGCTTGCGAGCTGGTGATGGCCTGGGGGCTACTTGCTTGCGGCCTGCTGATGGGGCTGCTGATAGGCTTGGTACTACTTGCTTGCGACCTACTGATGGGCTTGCTCCTATACAGGTGTTGGTGAATGTGGACATCTTCTCGGAGGGTTTTGACTGCCCGGATGTGGAGTTTGTACAGTTGGCACGACCTACATTGTCACTTGCCAAGTATCTGCAGATGGTGGGACGAGGATTGCGAGTGGCTAAGGGAAAGAAGAACTGCGTGATTATAGATAATGTGGGACTATATCGGGTGTTCGGGTTGCCTTCGCAAGTATGGAACTGGAATGCTATGTTCGAGGGAAAGCTGAAAATTGGCAAGAGAAAGGAGACTCCGAAGGATAGAGAGTTTTTCCTGATGAACGAGAAGCAAGACGATATTCTGATTCATCCAGACTCAGAAATGATGATGGTGATGAGCCATGAAGAATTGCTCCAAACGATACAGTATCGTGAGTTTGTGGACAGTCGAGGGGAGTTTGCCATCATCAAGCTTCCTGATGGGAAGATGACGGTAGTGAACCGACAAGGAGAACAAGTCTTGGAGCCAGGCGATTACTATGACATGAAACTGTTGGATGGCAACATCCTGTTCTACCGACATTGCAGAAAGGAGGTCTGCTATTATGACCTGTTGTCTGGAGCTATTATTGACGATGGTCCCAATGTTTACGATGTTCCAAAGGTGGTTACGCTAGAAGGTTGGGAGTTCATCAAATATGGAGATGTTTATATGTCTCGCACCTACGAACATTTCTCTTGGCCATATTGCCCTTCCAAATATGACCTGTTCAATTTTGGGGATTACCTGATATATCGTTATAATTATTTAGTAGATAGTGGTTGCCAGGAATGGTACTATTATGAAGGAGGCAATGGCTTGATGATGAAGGCTACTATAGATAGTAATCGAGTATGTTTCTTGCGTGGTGATTATGAACATGTGTATTGGAAGTGTGCCACTCTTCATTGTGGTTGTATCGTGGTTATGGACAGCAAGCAGGACTACTACCTGGTGGATTCATATTTGAAGAAGACCTATATTGGATGCAATAACCCAAAGAATGAAAATGAAGATCTTCATATTGTAATGCCTCGCCTTGGCAAGAAATACTATGATGAGATGATGTTACAGGAGAAGAAAAAGGAAGCAAGCGAGATGATTCTTTTGCATGAAAAGTCTGTAGCAGGACATGTGGAATTATATCAGGCTGGAAAGAAATGGGGCATAAAAGTAGATGGCAGAGTTGTCGTGCCACCCCTTTATCGCAGCATAGCGCAACCTGTTGGTGCCTATTGTGCCTTTGAAGAGATTCCAAGATATTGGGGTATTATGACCTTAAAAGGCAAGGTGATAGTTGATGCCAAATATGAGAAGGTGGAGATTCGTGATGGAGGGATCGCCGTGGTAACTGATATCACGGGGAAAACACAGACCATCCATCTGAAATGATCTATTATAGGGGCGTCAGTCTGAGAATATTAACAAAAAAGAGTGTGTCATGAATTTATGATACACTCTTTTTTTTATTCTGTTTAATTACATCTTCTTTATCCGTTTGCGATATTTCCGAAGAAATCGAATGAGGCATCCCAATCCTTCCAGACTGGCTCTCTGCCCAATTCCTTCAATCTCGCATTGATAACCTTGGCGGTACGCTCATCGCTTACGGTGAACTGCTCCAATGCCTGAGGATAGGTATGATAACCACCAGGATTTACCTTTGATTCTGCCGACATGGTGGTGACACCCAGTGTTGCCATGTTGTCACGGATGTAGGCTGGCTCACGGGTAGAGTAGGAGATATCTACATCGTGGTCGAAGATACGCATGGCGAAAGTTGCCTGTGCCAACTGCTTATCGGTCATGAAGCAGTTTGGCTGGAAACCTTCGTTCTGTGCAGGGCGCATACGAGGGAAGTTCACGCTGTACTTGGTCTTCCAGTAATGCTTCTGCAGGTAGCGCAGGTGATGAGCCATCATCACTACATCCGTGCGCCATTCCTTCTCCAAGCCGATGAGCACACCCATACCGATGGAATGGACACCTGCCATACCCATGCGGTCGAAACCATCGCAGCGCCACTCAAACTTGCTCTTCATGCCACGTGGGTGGTAGAGCTTGTAGTGCTCGTGGTTGTAGGTCTCCTGGAAACAGATGACGCCGTTCATACCATGGTCGGCGAGGGTCTTGTAATCCTCTGTAGAGAGCGGCATTACCTCTATCTTCACGTTAGAGAAATACTTCTTGGCGATGTCGATTGCCTTGGCAAGATATGGGGTGCCAGCCTTGGCTGGGTTCTCGCCCGTAACGAGAAGGATGTTCTCGAATGGAGCCAGCTGCTTGATGGCTTTATACTCGTTCTCAATCTGCTCTGGGGTGAGGATGGTACGAGCCATCGGATTCTCACGATGGAAACCGCAATACACGCAGGAGTTAGAGCATGAATTGGTGATGTAGAGAGGAATGAACATCGACATGGTCTTGCCGAAGCGCTCCTCGGTATATTTGCGGGAAAGACGCGCCATTACCTCCAAGTATGGCTCGGCTGCAGGTGAAATCAGCGCCATGAAGTCGTTCACATCGCAATGGTCCTTGGCAAGGGCACGACGCACATCATTATCGGTCATTCGAGCTATTCGCTCCGTGGTCTCCTCCCAACTGATATTCTTTAATTCGTCTGAAAACATTTTCTTACTTTTTAAACTTTCTCAAATCGTGTGTCAACTTGGCTGCACAGAAGTTTGGACCACACATGGTGCAGTACTCACCATCTGTATGACCTGCCTCCTCGAAATACTTCAAGGCGAGCTCTGGGTCGAGAGAGAGGTGGAACTGGTCTCTCCAGCGGAACTCGAAGCGTGCCTTGGAGAGGGCGTTGTCGCGGATGGTTGCACCTGGATGACCCTTTGCCAAATCGGCTGCATGAGCGGCAATCTTATAGGTTACCACACCTGTGCGCACATCTTCCTTGTTAGGTAAGGCGAGGTGCTCCTTAGGTGTTACATAGCAGAGCATGGCGGTGCCGAGCCATGCAATCTGGGCGCCACCGATGGCTGATGTGATGTGGTCGTAACCTGGAGCGATATCGGTAACCAATGGGCCGAGGGTGTAGAATGGTGCCTCGTGACAGTGGTCGAGCTGGCGCTCCATGTTCTCCTTGATCTTCTGCAATGGCACGTGACCAGGACCCTCGATGAATGCCTGCACGTTCTTGTCCCAGGCACGGGTAACAAGCTCGCCCATGGTATCCAACTCGGCAAACTGGGCTGCATCGTTGGCATCGGCAATACAGCCTGGGCGCAGACCATCGCCCAATGAGAGGGCTACGTCGTACTGTGCCACGATGTTGCAGATGTCGTCGAAGTGCTCATAGAGGAAGCTCTCCTGGTCGTGATAGAGACACCACTTGCTCATGATACTACCGCCACGGCTCACGATTCCGCAGAGACGGCTATCGGCGAGATGCACGTTGTGACGACGGATGCCGGCATGGATGGTGAAGTAGTCAACACCCTGCTCGCACTGCTCGATGAGGGTATCACGGAATACCTCCCAGTTCAAATCCTCTACCTTGCCGTTTACCTTCTCCAAAGCCTGGTAGATAGGCACGGTTCCTACCGGTACAGGACAGTTGCGCACAATCCATTCACGGGTTTCGTGGATGTTGTCGCCGGTAGAGAGGTCCATCAATGTATCGCCTCCCCACTTGCAAGACCATACAGCCTTATCTACCTCTTCCTCGATGCTGGAGGTAGTGGCAGAATTACCGATGTTGGTATTGATCTTCACGAGGAAGTTGCGGCCGATGATCATCGGTTCGCTCTCCGGGTGGTTGATGTTGGCAGGAAGAACGGCACGTCCGCGTGCAATCTCATCACGCACATACTCAGGAGTGATATGGGTATCGATGCCCAACTCCTGGCAGTTCATGTTCTCGCGGATAGCTACGTACTCCATCTCTGGAGTGATGATGCCAGCCTTGGCGTAAGCCATCTGGGTGATGTGCTTGCCAGCCTGAGCACGGCGAGGCAACTGGATGTGCTCGAAGCGGAGGTGGTCAAGGCTATGGTCAGCAAGGCGCTGCTTGCCATACTCGCTGGTAACCTCCTTGAGCTGCTCGGTATCGTTGCGGTCGAGAATCCACTGCTCGCGCATTCTTGGCAAGCCTTTCTTCAAATCTACCTGATAGTTAGGGTCGCTGTAAGGACCGCTGGTATCGTAGATGTAAACCGGAGCGTTTGGCTCAGTATGAGGAATGCCGCGCTCATCCTTCACAACAGTAGGAGTGAGGTTAACCTTGGTCATTCCAACCTTGATCTGTGGGAAGAGTTTTCCCTGCATATACGCCTTTTCTCTCTGGGCGTAAGCTTTCTTATCGTTTGGCATAATTTTTTTAAGGTAAAAAGGTAAAAGGGTAAAAAGGTAAAAAGAGCGTTCTTGCTTCTTTGCCTTCATCCTTCATGCCTTTTATTATCTATATTATAATTAATCGTTGAGGAATGCGGTGAGAGGAGAACTTGCCTCAGCACAATCGCTGATGGCTCCGAGACCTGCCTCGTAAGCACGGCGACCGCATACTACTGCTTCCTTGAATGCCTTAGCCATTTCTACAGGATCACCGGCAACGGCGATAGCTGTGTTAACCAGGCAAGCGCTGGCACCCATCTCCATAGCTTCGGCAGCGTGGCTAGGTGCACCGATACCTGCATCTACTACAACTGGAACAGTAGCCTGCTCGATGATGATCTGCAGGAAGTCCTTCATTCTCAATCCCTTGTTGGTACCGATAGGTGCAGCAAGTGGCATCACGGTAGCAGCACCAGCCTCTTCGAGGTGCTTGCAGAGGGTAGGGTCTGCCTGGCAATATGGCAATACCACGAAACCGAGTTTTACCAGTTTCTCGGTAGCCTTCAGTGTCTCGACAGAGTCTGGAAGAAGATAGCGAGGGTCTGGGTGGATTTCGAGCTTGAGCCAGTTGGTTCCGAAAGCCTCTCGAGCCATCTGTGCTGCGAAGACAGCCTCCTCGGCGTTGCGCACGCCACTGGTGTTAGGAAGGAGCTGGATATTTGGGTTCTGCACTATATGAGAGAGCAGGTCGTCCTGCTTGTCTTCGAGTTCGATACGTTTCATTGCAACAGTAACCATTTCTGTTTCTGATGCTTTGATGGCTTCAGCCATGAGGGCATTGTTGTTAAACTTTCCTGTGCCCAAGAAGAGGCGTGAGTTAAACTCTCTGCCTGCGATTACTAATTTTTCCATTGTTTTATTATAGAGTTGTTATTTTTGTTTTCATTTCTGTAGGAAAAGTACTTTTGTGTGATTCTTTTCCGCAGTATTCTGGGACCGTTATCCTCCGCAGAACGCTTTTACGATAATGATGTCTGCTCCTTCTGCGATGATTGTGTTTTCCCATTCATCACGAGGCACCATTTCGTTACTGATAGCTACAGCTACTCCTGTAGCTGGCAAATCGAGTTCCTGGGCTAACTCCCTGATGGTTTTAGCCTGTGTCTCGGTCTCTTTGTTGTTGATAGTTACTTTCATATTCTGTTCGTTTTATATGATGAATAATCCGTTTGTTTACGCTTTTCTATCGCCCGAAAGCGATGATAAGCAAATATGTAATCAAACACGGTGAACTTCCAGATGAAAGCCTTAAGAGAAAGAATAAAGCGCTATCAAATATCCCTGCGACAGCATTACCTGCATCAGGTTCAATGGGTATCATCTCAGCCGAATCTTTCAGCACCCCGTGATAATCGCTTGCAAAAGTAATGATAATATCGGAAAAGCAATAGAATTTCAAAAATATTTATGCTAAATTAACGCAGAATGCACCTTTCGCTTTACTGGTGTTTCTTTCTGCAATCCGGGCATTCGCCTTTGATGACAAAGGAAATAGAGTGGGGGTAAAAGCCTTCGGGCAGCTCGAAACTTGGAATATGGATATCCTCCATACAGAAGGAACGCTGGCAAGATTCGCAGTAGAAATGAATATGCCCGTCGTGATGATCGCAAGCCCCTTTTTCTTCGCAGAGTTCGTAGCAGAGTACGCCTCGCCCATCTTCGAAGGCATGTACCACATCATGTTCCAGAAAGAGGGTAAGGGTACGGAAGATGCTCGACTTATCCATCGAAACCATCTTTCGTTCCAGATTGCTCAGACTCTGCGGGTTCTGTTCGCCCATCAGGGTCTTCATTACGAGTATGCGGTTGGCGGTTGGCCGAATGCCTTTCGATTCCAGCCTGCTGATCATATCTTGTGAGTTCATCGTTTCTTCTTTTTAAAATCTTTACTAACCGGTTGCAAAGATACAAAAAAAGCGTGTAAGTATGGTAACTTACACGCTTTTTCTTTATTTAAACGTAATTACTTTTTGCTTTCAATCTAGTTTATGCCGCAGCATGAAGGGATTGGAACCCTTATACGCAAGCACAACCACGGCTTCTGTTCAAAGCCTCACCATACATTTCCATTGCGGTCATGTAATTTGCAAGAATAGCCTTCAAGGCCTTCTTGATGTTTGCATACATTGTTTTCATAATCGTTATCCTTTTTTAAAAAATTAATACTTGGCATTTCTGCCATTTTCTTTTTCCTTTTGTTCATGAACGGTGGTCAATTTTACTTGCCCATCTCCATGTTGTTGTTTACATTTACAGCCTTGGCAATCATAGCTGCCACAACTGTAAGAATCATTACTGTCGTCATCATAATTTGTTTCCTTTCTTTCTTTGTGGAGCCTCCATGTGAGGTCTCCTGTTTTACATTATCCTTTTACAATCTCACTGTTTTCTGGTGCAAAGGTAATGCCTTTTTCTTGAATATCTGTCACAAAGACATGACAAAATGATGAAAAAGGGGCTTTTTTTGATACACGTCAACTAAACAGCAATGGCGGCTTGATATACGTCAAGCCGCCATGCTGTCATATTGAGAAATGTGTCATATTTCTTATGTTTCTTCGGATTTCTGATGCTAGATCAGTTCCAGAATCTTGTCGAGAATCTTTTCTACGGTTGAAGAATCGGTTGCTTCATCGAGTTTTTGGTTGATTTTCTCTTCCAGTTTCTTGCTTACCTTGTCGGCAGCCTGATCCATGGCCTGGTTTGCCTTGTCTTCCAGTTTTTTCTGAACAGAAGCGCCCAGTCCGTCTTCTTCTGAACCATCGCTGTTATTATCGCTTACCGAAGGGGATTCATCGGTTGATGAGCTGGTGGTTTCTTCTATCTGCAGATTGTCGGCACCTTCCAGCGCCTTCACCATATCATCAGCATTCATCGTGTAAACGCTGCCAAGGATTCCGAAGCTTACGGTGTGCTGCTTGCCATTAAACTCAACGGTTCCCTTAGAGCATACGATATAGTTGTGGTATTCGAAGAGCTGGTTCATCACTTCATCGATAGCGCTTCCTGCCATCATCTTGGCAATGGAACGGATGCTTTGGGTGAAGAAGTTGTTATCACTGGTTTCTGTAGCCTTGTCGATAGCCTTGGCTGCCTCAGTCTTTACCTTTTCTTTATGGGCATCAGGTCCTGGATTGGTTATGGCGAAAACCAGGAAGAGAAGTACGATAAGCCCTAAGATAATTTTCCAGAGGGTCTTGCTCGATTTTTTCTTTTCCGGTTCCTGTCTGTAGCCCTGGTTCATTGCTGCGCCGTGCTGAAAGCCTTGCTGGTAAGCTTCTTGCTGTGCCTGCTGGAAACCCTGTTGGTTTGCAGCCTGAAAGTTTGCTGCTTCTGTCCCGTTGTTGCCGGCTGCATCTGCTGATGTTCCTTCTGCATTTTCTTTGTTGGCTGTATTAGCTTTGATTGCTTCTACAGTTTCAAGAACAGTCTTTAGTTCTGCTATTTTCCAAGCTGGAGTCCAGTCTTTCATGCCTTGTGCCCAAACAAGGGTCTCGGGTGTAATAGCCTTCTGGACGAGTTGCTCCAGGCTGAATGGACCCGCTTGCTGTCCGTTATTCTCAATGATAAAATATTCCGTCATGTATTCTTTTATATAATATTTTTCTTAAAAGCCAATAAGGAGTTTCTTTCACTCTTCATTGCTTATTAGTGTGTAGCTTTCCACCATGCTGTTTTCTCTCTGCCCTTGATAGCTACGCTGTGCTGGCTAGGGTCGGAGATAGAAAGACCGCAATAATTTTTCACTTTAAAGGTTGTACCTCTATAACTCATTAACCCTGTATAAGCCTGTTCGGTATGAGCAGCAGCTTTGATAGTGAGTTTCATCTGTGAAGTATATTTGTCTTTCAGATAGCCGCTCGGAACAAGACTGTCTATGTATACACTCATATCGTAGAAGAGGTTGGGAGAGAAACCATCCAAAGGCTGTATGGAATCGAGCGGAACGGATGATGAGAGGGTATATTTGCTGTTGATTTCCTTCATCACTTGGGCTAGATTGTCCATCTGTCTGCAGTCGATGGCCGCCATATCGCAGAATGGATCGCTACTATTCTTGTAGAAATTGACAACTCCGTTGACAAATCCTGAGTAGTTGGGTGCAGAACTGTTGAGGTAACTCCATATGGTTTTGTATGGAACGCCGGCTCCCATTACTTCGCTACTTGAACTGATCATGAAATTAGTGACGTCTTTCAGTTCGTATGCAGTCTCTACATTGCCCATATAGCATGCATCGAAGAGAATGTATTGCATCTTGGTGCCGCTGAGTTTGATTCCTTCGGCAAGGGTAGGAACGTCGAGAGCGTTTTCTTCTAAACTTACGCTTCCGAAGAAACGGGTGATAGGTTTGTTGGAATCGGGACCATACTGTATTCCGCTGAAATTGCCGGTAGCGGTAGGGTAGCTGGTGCTTCCTTTCTGAGCAAAACCGGCATTAGGTCTTGCCATATAAGGATAGTTTACCCAATCGCTTTTGTAGGTCCATCCGCAGCCATGAGCTCCGATGATGAGCGAATAATTCAGGGCTTCAGCACGGCGTTTCACCTCATTCAGAATCTCTGCAAATCCTTCTGCTGTAGTATATGTAGCTTCATCGTATGTTTTCAAAGTGTCGCGAATTACGGTTTTCGTATTGCCGTCATATTGAAGATCTATAAGATAGCTCTTCCTGTAATTCTGGCTCATGAAGACTATTACACGCGAATTATTCAAGCCTTTCTTGGCAACAATACCTTCGCAGATACTGTCAACGTTGTTTTCCAAAAAACTTGTGAGACCGGAAGTGTTGGTTCCACCCGTCCAAGGATAGAAGACGAAGATAGTCTGCTTATTGACGCTTTCTACATCAATAGCTTCATCGCCACAACTGGTGAAAGTTGCTGCTAGAGATAGCGTACATATAAATAAGGTGAAAAGCTTCTTGATCATGTTTCTCTTGAAAATATGAAATGTTAAGTGTGAAATGCTAAGTTCTTACACTTAACATTCCGCACTTAACATGATAAATATTAAACTATTATTTCTTCTTGAGTTCCTCGATGGTTGCCTTGAGGGCAGCAATCTTCTCAACAGAGTCGCTTTCCTTCTTGCGCTCCAGGGCTACTACCTTCTCAGGTGCGTGAGCTACGAAGTTCTCGTTGCTGAGCTTCTTGCGTACGCCCATCAGGAAGCCTTCCAAGTGCTTGAGCTGAGCCTCTGCCTTCTCAATCTCGGCAGCTACGTCGATCAGGTCGCCCAATGGTACGGCAAACTCGTCGGTACCTACCATGAAGCTTGACGCATCGGCACTCTTCTCTGCGATGACCTCAATCTTATCAAGGTTCGCCATCTTCAGCGTTACGTCGTTGTAAGCCTCGAAATCGTTCTTGCCTACTACCTGGAGAGACAACTGTTCCTTCTGGGCAATGTTCTTCTGGTTGCGAACGGTACGAACACCGGCGATAATCTGCTTCACAGCCTCAATGTCGGCTGCCAACTTCTGCTCCTCGGTTGTAGGTGCAGGAATATCCAGCTTCTCGCGCATGATGCTCTCGCCATCCTTGCGGTCGTAGATGTGCTGCCACAATTCCTCGGTGATGAATGGCATGAATGGATGCAACATCTTCAGGAGGGCATCGAAGAAGCGGAGGGTAGCGTCGTAGCTCTTCTGGTCGATAGGCTGGCCGTAAGCTGGCTTCACCATCTCCAGGTACCAGGATGAGAACTCATCCCAGAACAGCTTATATACAGTCATCAATGCCTCAGAGATACGGTAGTCCTTAAACTGCTTCTGCATCTCCTCGTTCACCTCCTTGAGCTTGGCATCAAACCACTTCACGGCGATTTCTGCACTCTTAGGCTGCTCGATATCTGCCGTTTCCCAACCCTTCACGAGGCGGAAGGCATTCCAGATCTTATTGTTGAAGTTACGTCCCTGCTCGCAGAGGCTCTCGTCGAAGAGAATGTCGTTGCCTGCTGGAGCACTGAGCATCATACCCATACGAACACCATCGGCACCAAACTTGTCAATCAGAACCAGTGGGTCTGGTGAGTTACCGAGACTCTTGCTCATTTTGCGGCCGAGCTTATCGCGAACGATACCTGTGAAATATACGTGCTTGAATGGCATCTTGCCACGATACTCGTAGCCAGCCATGATCATACGTGCTACCCAGAAGAAGATGATATCCGGACCAGTTACGAGGTCGGAAGTAGGGTAGTAGTAGTTGATCTCCTCATTGTCAGGATGCTCGATACCATCAAACAGAGAGATAGGCCACAACCATGAAGAGAACCAGGTGTCGAGGCAGTCGCTCTCCTGCTCAAGATCCTCAGCCTTGATGTTGGCATTCTTCTCCTGAGCGAGTTTCAGAGCCTCCTCTGCAGTCTCAGCTACCACGAAATCCTTCTTGCCGGCATTGTCGAAGTAGTAAGCTGGGATGCGGTGACCCCACCAGAGCTGGCGGCTGATACACCAGTCCTTGATGTTCTCCAACCAGTGGCGATAGGTATTCTTGTACTTCTTAGGATAGAACTCGATATCATCGTCCATTACTGGAGGAAGGGCGATGTCGGCAAAGTGCTGCATCTTGAGGAACCACTGTGTAGAGAGCTTTGGCTCGATAGGCACATTGGTACGCTCAGAGAAGCCCACCTTATTATTATAGTCCTCAATCTTCTCCATCAGACCGGCGTTCTGAAGGTCGATGGAAATCTGTTTGCGCACATCCATGCGGTCCATACCTACATAGAGACCTGCTGCCTCGCTGATGGTACCATTGTCGTTGAAGATATCGATGGTTTCCAAACCGTGCTTCAAACCGAGGGCGTGGTCGTTGATATCGTGAGCTGGAGTTACCTTCAAGCAACCAGTACCGAACTCGATATCTACGTATGTATCCTCGATGACAGGAATCTCGCGGTTTACGAGAGGCACGATAACGTGCTTACCCTTCAGCCAGGTATTCTTCTTATCCTCTGGGTTGATACACATGGCAGAGTCGCCCATGATGGTCTCAGGACGGGTGGTTGCTACTACTGCATAGTAACCCTTCTCATCCTTGTGCATCACGTTTTCCTCATCCACCTGCTGGCAGTCCTGTTCTACTACATAATACTTCAAGTGGTAGAGCTTAGAGTGCTCGTCCTTGTAGATAACCTCCTCGTCAGAGAGTGCAGTCTGAGCCTTAGGGTCCCAGTTAACCATGCGCACGCCACGATAGATGAGTCCCTTCTGGTAAAGGTCGCAGAATACGTGGATGACGGCACGAGAGCGGGTCTCGTCCATGGTGAATGCTGTGCGGTCCCAATCGCAGCTGGCACCGAGTTTGCGGAGCTGTTTGAGGATGATGCCACCATGCTCGTGAGTCCAGTCCCAAGCGTGCTTGAGGAACTCCTCGCGGGTAAGGTCGGTCTTCTTGATGCCCTGCTGAGCGAGGCGGTTTACAACCTTTGCCTCGGTAGCGATACTGGCATGGTCGGTACCTGGTACCCAACATGCGTTCTTGCCCTCCATGCGAGCACGGCGAACGAGAATATCCTGGATAGTATTGTTGAGCATGTGTCCCATATGGAGCACACCCGTTACGTTTGGTGGTGGGATAACCACTGTATAAGGTTCACGACCATCTGGCTTAGAACTGAAAAGCTTGTTGTCGAGCCAGTACTGATACCATTTACTTTCCACTGCTTGTGGATCGTATTTACTTGCTAATTCCATTGTTTATATCTAATTTTTATTCTTTTTCTTTCTTTTTCTTTAAAAAACGGTGCAAAGATACTAATTTTTGGGCGAAAAATACTATCTTTGCATCAAAATTATTAATTTTTGCACAAAACGATGGTTAGTAATACAGGAAAAGGACATACGAAAGAAGAAAAACTGGCGGCGTTCAGCCGCTTGCTGGATGTGCAGGACCGTTTGCGCCTGCAGTGTCCATGGGATAAAAAGCAGACATTCGAGAGTCTTCGTCCGAATACGATCGAGGAGACTTTCGAGCTTTGTGACGCCTTGATGAAGCGCGATTACAAGGATATCAAGAAGGAGTTGGGCGATGTGTTGGAGCACGTGATGTTTTATAGCATCATCGGCAGAGAAGACGGCGAGTTCGATATTTGCGATGTTTGCAATCAGGAGGCAGATAAATTGATGTTCCGCCATCCTTTCATTAACTGGAAGGAAGAGGGAAATTGGACGGTTTCGAATCCTGATATGTATATCAACGATGAAGGACAGGTTGTCTATAAGGAGTCAGATGCAGGGAATGGAGAAGCAGGAACTGCCAGTTCGGAAGAAACCTTAGCTCTTGGCGCCAGCAAGCCGAAAACTGCTACTTCTGTTGAGAAAACCTGGGAACTGATCAAGCAGCAGGAGAAGGATGGAAATGAGCGGGTGTTGAGCGGTGTCCCTAATTCTCTTCCGTCTCTTATCAAGGCTTATCGCATTCAGGACAAGGCTAGAAATGTAGGCTTCGACTGGAAAGAAAAAGAAGATGTGTGGGACAAAGTGCAGGAGGAACTGGAAGAACTCAAGGTGGAACTGGCTAAAGGCGACAAAGAGAATTCTACCCGGGAATTGGGCGATTTCATCTTCTCAGTAATCAATGCAGCACGTCTCTATAAACTCAATCCGGATAATGCGCTGGAGAAAACCAACCAGAAATTTATCCGCCGTTTCAACTACGTAGAAGATCATAGCTTAAAGCAAGGTAAAAACTTGAAAGATATGAGTTTAGAAGAAATGGATAAACTATGGGATGAAGCAAAACTTCAGGAGAAAAAGGATGATAAATAACGGTGAATCAGATAATCTTATCAACTCATCAATATAATAATAAAAACTAAAGTGTTATGAAAAAATTAGTTTATGTAACAATAGCTTTGGTGGCGCTTTTCGCAGCCAACAGTTGTAAGAACAAAAATAATGTTCCTGTTATCAGTGCAGCAGATTCGGTAGAGGTAGAGGATGCAATGAACGATTCTACCATCTATGGTGTATGCGGTGAGGGAACCTCTATGCATAGCCTGGAGCTGATTTCTGATGATGGTGACACCCTTTCGGTGTTTATTGACGATGAGAATCCTGATGTTGTTCAGGGAGGATTGCTGGCTGGCGACCGTATTGCTCTTATCGGTTATAAGGCAGAGGATGGAGAGATGATGGCCCAGAAGATTATCAACCTGACATCCCTCTTGGGTAAATGGACTTCTCTGGATAAGAATTTTGATATCTTGGAAGGTGGAGAGGTGAAGAACAATGTGAAGGCTGAAACTAATCCTTGGACTAGCTGGAAGATACTCAATGGTAAACTTTTGCTGAATAAGGATACTTTTGCCATTGACAAATTGGGTTCTGATAGTCTTATGTTGGAGAATACTCAGGGTATCTTTGTTTTCAAGCGCCAAGAGTAAGGGCATCATGTTGAACCTGTAAATTATGATTTAGTTTTGGAACCATTTAAAGTACATATATTGGGGTGTGGCAGTGCTTTGCCCACCCTTCAGCATAGTGCCTCGGCCCAGATTATTGAGATGCGTGGCAAATGCTTTATGATGGATTGTGGCGAGGGTGCCCAGATGCAGTTCCGTCGCACTCATGTTCACTTTGCTAAGATAAATGCTATCTTTATTTCGCATCTTCATGGTGATCATTGCTTTGGCTTGCTGGGACTTCTTTCTACCTTAGGTATGCTGGGCAGAACGGCTAAGTTAAAAGTTTATGCACCAGAAAGTTACGGAGATTTGTTTAAGCGTCAGATCGATTTCTTCATGCAGGGAATGGAATATCAAATCGAATTTGTTCCTGTAGATACCGAGAAGTCGCAAGTAGTATATGAAGATCATTCTGTAACCGTAGAAACCGTTCCTCTGCAGCATCGTGTGCCTTGTTGTGGGTACATCTTCAGAGAGAAACCGACATTGCCTCATATCCGTCGTGATATGATAGATTATTACGAGATTCCTGTAAGCCAGATTAACAACATCAAGAATGGAGCTGACTGGACAACGAAGGAGGGGGATGTAATACCTAATGCCAGATTGGTAATGCCTGCCGCTACTCCCCGCAGTTATGCTTATTGCAGTGATACCCGGTTTGTTCCGGGGTTGGCAGAAAAGGTAAAGGGGGTTACGGTGCTTTATCATGAGAGCACCTATACTTCGGAGAATGAGGACAGGGCTAAACTCTATTATCACAGTACGGCTCGACAGGCTGCAACTATAGCCAGAAATGCGGGTGTAGGCAAACTTCTTCTGGGACATTATAGTGCAAGATATAATAATGAAGAGGTATTGTTGAATGAAGCTAAAGAGGTGTTTACGGAAAGTTATCTTACTCAGGAAGGTAAAGTGTTCTCTATAGAATAATATAGAAACAGGGCTTGAATGTACCGGGAAACAAGGTGCAGAATAGCCTTTGATCTATATAAAAATATAAAAAAGTGCCTTGCGCCAAAAAAAGTTCATTTTTGATGCAAGGTTTTCTCTTTATATCGTTTAATCTTTAAAAAGGATTTGAAATTGGAATCGGAAAAGGATCTCTTAGACGACATCAATAGCGGCAGTCGGGCAGCCATGCACAGATTGTACGAACGCTATGTGGGGTATGCCATGGCCGTAGCGCTGAGGTATATCCCTATGCGCGATGATGCTGAAGATGTAGTGCAAGATAGTTTTATAAAAGTCTTTTCCGGCATTTCAAAGTTTGAATATCGGGGTGAGGGCGCTCTTCAGGCTTGGCTCTTGCGGATAGTGACAAATGAAGCTGTCAACTTTGTAAGGCAGCAAAAGCGCTTCACTATCGTGGACGAAGTTCCCGATGATATTGAGGATGAAGAGTCTGAAGTAGAAAGAGTTCCGCCTGCAGAACTGACAAGAATGATAGGAGAATTGCCTGATGGGTACAGACTGGTTCTTAACATGTTTGTTTTTGAACAGAAAAGCCATAAAGAAATTGCACAGCTGTTAGGCATCAAAGAAAGCAGTTCTGCTTCACAATATTTGCGGGCGAAAAAGCTGTTGGGCAAAAAGGTGAAAGATTATCTGAGCCAGGCAGATTGTAGTGATAATAAAGAGTTGAATCATATAAATGAGAAAAGTAATGAGTAACGATTGGACAAATAAACTTCGAGATCAGTTGGCTGACTACCAAGAGCCTGTCAGCCACGACTTGTGGGCTGAGATAGAACAATCGCTTGCTCAGTCTAAAAAGGTTGGTGATGAGGAAACTGATGTAAAGAAGAGACCACAGACTCGTTATGTTGTCTTGAAAAGATGGTCAGTAGCTGCAGCGATTGCTTTATTGGGAGTAGGAGGCAGTTATGTTTATCTGCATGATGATGAATCGGGACAGGCTAACTTAGCTGTTCAGAGTTCTTTCTCTACAGCATCAGGTTCAAGCAGGACTTCTTCTGCTGTTCGTGCAGAAGCACAATCGGCAGGAAGTGAAAATGCTATCTTGCTTGCTGAAAACAATGCATCTGCACATCAGGTGAATCGCCATTCATCGGGGCGTCAATTGAACCATAGTAAATCTGCTGTCTCTTTCCAGGAGAGGACTGTTGCTGCTGATAATGAAGTAATGTTTGCAGCAGAGGTAGAAATGCCAGAACAGTCTGTTAATGCAGAGGTAAATGGTCGGGAATTATCTGTTTTGCAAAAGCAAAATGAGGATTCTGAAAGACAGATGGCCGTTTCTTCTAATCATGCAACCAAGCCGTTGGAAGCAGATGGTGGGCAGAAGCTTTATGCAGGCAGGGCGCAGGATGGTCATTTTGAACGCAGTTATAAGGACAAGTATGAACAGAACTGGACCATGAACCTGTATGCAGAGAATGTAAGTCTGGGCTCTGGCAGTGATGGAATGTCAAACGGCATGTATGCGTCTTCAGATCTTCTTGCTGGTGGTGGCTTTGCTGATCATGGCGTTTTCCTGGCTGCTGCTTCTCCTTTAAGATATGCAATGCCGAAATATGTTGAAGCGAAACATCATGCTCCTTTGGCTATAGGTGCTCAGGTTGGTATCGGACTTGCGCCTCGTTTGTCTTTGAGTACCGGTGTCGTTTATACGCGTGTTGCTTCTGATTTCAAATCTTATGGTGTTTCAGAATTTGATACACATCAGGTTTTGCATTATGTGGGTGTTCCACTTGGTTTAAACTATGAGGTTTGGAGCACGGGAGGCTTTCATGCGTACGTAATGGCGGGTGGAGAAGCCGATTTCAACGTAAAGAATGATACAAAGGTTTCTGGTCATAAAGAGGACGTGAAACGTGATGGCGTTCAGTTCTCGGGTAAGGCTTCGCTTGGTGCACAGTATGATGTTACACCACAAGTGGGCTTCTATATTGAGCCAGGTGCAAAATATTATTTTGATAATGGCAGCGAAATAGAAAATACGTTTAAAGATAAGAAGTGGAATTTTAATCTCCAGTTCGGACTCCGTATTAATCTGAAATAGTGTTTGAGTCCAATTATTAATAAATATATGTACGAACTACATTTCATTTTATAACATTACATACGAGAAAAGGACAGGGCAGTCTGCGTGATGCATGGCTGCCCTTTATTGTTTCCTGTTTTCTTATTTCTTATTCAATAATTTTTCGCTCATATTGAGAGCGGCCTTTCTGCCGTCTCCCATGGCAAGGATTACTGTGGCTCCTCCTCGTACGATATCGCCGCCAGCGTAGATTTCTTCGATGGAACTCTGCATCTGGTCGTTTACGGCAATGGTGTTCTTCCGGCCGAGTTCCAAGCCTTCGATACTCTGTGGAACGAGTGGATTAGGACTTACTCCTACGGCAACAATTACCTGGTCGCACTCCAGCGTGATGGTCTCTCCTGTAGCTTCTGGACGACGACGGCCGCTGGCATCAGGTTCGCCAAGCTTCATCACATCGAGGACTACAGCCTTTACTGCGCCCTTATCGTCTGCCTCATATTCTTTAGGATTGTGCAATGTAAAGAAGTTGATTCCTTCTTCCTTGGCATGCTTCACCTCTTCGAGTCGGGCAGGCATTTCTGCCTCCGAACGGCGATATACCAAGGTTACGTCTGCTCCGAGTCGTTTTGCAGTACGGCAACTGTCCATAGCTGTATTTCCGCCGCCTACAACAACCACCTTCTTACCCAAGTTGATAGGGGTGTCGCTATGAGGATTGGCTGCATCCATCAGGTTTACACGGGTAAGATATTCGTTAGAAGACATGATGTTCAAGGCATTCTCTCCAGGAATATTCATGAAGTTGGGCAGCCCCGCACCTGAGCCAACGAAGATTCCCTTGAATCCTTGTTCTTCCAGATCTTTTACGGAAATGGTCTTGCCAACGATGCAGTCTGTAATGAACTTTACGCCCATCTTCTGAAGATTCTTAATCTCTACATCTACGATAGCATTAGGCAAACGGAATTCAGGAATACCATATTTCAATACACCGCCAATCTCGTGTAATGCTTCAAAGACGGTAACGTCGAATCCCTTCTTTGCCATATCGCCTGCAAAACTCAATCCGGAAGGTCCTGAACCAACTACGGCTATCTTGATGCCATTAGGTTCATCGCACTTTGGTACAGAGATGTTTCCACTCTGGCGTTCGTAATCGGCAGCAAAACGCTCCAGGTATCCGATAGCTACAGCAGGCTCGTTCATCTTGAGATGTACACACTTGCTTTCACATTGCTTTTCCTGTGGGCAAACTCGTCCGCAAACGGCAGGTAGGGCAGAGGTGTTCTTTAAAACCTTTGCTGCGGCAAGGAACTGGCCCCGCTCAATATTCTTGATGAAGGAAGGAATGTTGATACTTACCGGACAACCTTCCATACAGGTAGGCTTAGGACAGTCGAGACAGCGCTTGGCTTCGGTCAAAGCCATTTCCTTGGTTAAACCGATATTTACCTCTTCCGTACGGGTTGTGGCACGATAAAGAGGGTCAAGTTCTGGCATCTTTACGCGCTCTATAGCTGTACGTTCTTTTGCTTTCATCGAAGCGCGTAACTCCTTGCGCCACTCAGCGTTACGGTCGGTCAACTCTTCGATGCTCGCATCTGTAGGTTCTACGTCCATGGTTACATCCGTAGTTTCTTTCTTCTTTCCTGCGTTTACAGTTGCAAGGTGCTCTTCGAAGTGTTCCATCTCTTCGCGTTCAACATCCTTGAAAGTGCCCATGCGCTTGAACATCTCGTCCCAATCTACCTGGGCGCCGTCAAACTCAGGACCGTCGATGCAGACAAACTTGGTCTTGCCACCGATGGTCAGGCGGCAGGCACCGCACATACCGGTTCCATCCACCATGATGGTATTGAGCGAAACGTCTGTGGAAAGATTATATTTCTGGGTCAGGAGACAGCAGAACTTCATCATGATAGGAGGACCGATGGCGAAAACCTTATCGATATGCTCCTGATTGATAAACTTCTCGATTCCTACGGTTACAACACCCTTCTCGCCGTAGCTTCCGTCATCGGTCATGATGATGAGCTCATCGCTAGATGCACGCACTTCATCTTCCATAATCACGAGGTCTTTGTTCCTACCCGCAATTACGGAAAGGACTCTGTTTCCTGCGGCTTTCAGTGCCTTGATGATAGGGAGCATAGGAGCTACGCCTACACCACCTCCGGCACAAATGACTGTTCCGAAGTTCTCGATATGTGTAGGATTTCCAAGTGGTCCCACCACGTCGTGAATCTCATCGCCTTCATTCAATGCACAGAGTTTGGTAGATGAAAGACCTACCTTCTGCACAACCAGTGTGATGGTTCCTTTCTCAATGTCAGCATCAGCGATGGTCAGCGGCATGCGCTCGCTGTTGTTGTCTACACGGATGATAACAAAGTTACCTGCCTTTCGGCTCTTGGCTATAAGCGGTGCTTCTACATCGAAGCGGAATACTTTCTCTGAGTATTGTACTTTCTTGATAATCTTGTTCATGGGCTATTAAATTTCTTAATGCTGATATATTAATTTTTCTGGTTAGCTGTTTAGAGTTTGCTTCATGGTACATAAAAATGCAAAAGGATAACATCGGCTACCTTTGTGGCAGTCGAAGTTATCCTCGTACAATATATGTTATTTTTGTTTTTCGAATGTTTTGTATAATCGAGAAAAACTGAAAGTCTTACCGATACTTCAAATTAATCGAAATTTTTGTCATCAAGCATCTCGAAACCGCAGTATGGAACCAATACCTTAGGTACGCGGATTCCTTCTGGGGTCTGATTGTTCTCCAAGATGGTTGCTACGATACGTGGCAAAGCAAGAGCTGAACCATTCAATGTGTGGCAAAGTTCAATCTTCTTGTCATCTGTATGGCGATAGCGGCAGTGGAGACGGTTAGCCTGATAGCTCTCGAAGTTAGATACTGATGAAACTTCCAACCAGCGACCCTGTGCAGCACTCCATGTCTCGAAGTCGTAGCAGATAGAAGAGGTGAAGCTCATATCACCACCGCAGAGACGGAGGATATGGTATGGCAATTCCAACTTCTTCAAAAGACCTTCAACATGGTCGAGCATCTCGTTCAAACTCTCGTAAGAGTGACCTGGCTTATCGATGCGAACAATCTCTACCTTGTCGAACTGGTGCAGGCGGTTCAAACCGCGAACGTCCTTACCATAGCTACCTGCTTCACGACGGAAACAAGCTGAGTAAGCACAACGCTTGATAGGGAGATCTTTCTCATCGAGAATAACATCGCGGAAGATGTTGGTTACAGGAACCTCAGCAGTAGGGATAAGGAAGAGATTATCCAGATTAGCATGATACATCTGACCTTCCTTGTCTGGCAACTGACCGGTACCACGACCAGAGTCCTCGTTTACTACGTACGGAGGCTGAATCTCCAGATATCCGCTCTTGCGAGCCTCATCGAGGAAGAATGCCTCAAGCGCACGCTGGAAACGAGCCATCTTGCCGATATATACAGGGAAACCTGCGCCAGTAATCTTAACGCCGAGGTCGAAATCTACAAGATTATACTTCTTCAAGAGATCCCAATGGCAGAGAGCATCCTCGCCGAGGTTTGGCTTTTCGCCGCCTTCTTTCACAACAACGTTGTCGGCTGCGTCCTTACCTTCAGGAACCTGCTCGCAAGGGATGTTAGGAATTTCGAGCAACTGGTTGGTCATATCGTTCTGTGCTTTCTCCATGATCTCTTCAAGAGCCTTAGCGTCTGCCTTGAGCATAGCTACCTGAGCCTTTGCGCTCTCAGCTTCCTCTTTCTTACCTTCCTTCATAAGGGCACCAATCTGCTTAGCAAACTGGTTTGCCTGCTGCTTGTTGTTATCCAACTTCTGCTGAGCTTCACGACGAATCTTGTCGTACTCCAAAACTTTCTCTACGGCCTCACGAGCATTTGGAAAATGCTTCTTTTCGAGACCCTTAACTACACGTTCAGTTTCCTCACTGATAAGTTTAAGTGTAAGCATAAAATGTCTTTTAATTAAATAATTTACTATTTGTAGGCAAAAGTACAAAAAATATTTGTGATAGCGTAAAAAAATGCTGACTTTTTTACAGGGAAGGGTAGAATTAAAGTTTTTTTGTGGTTTTATAGGGTTAAGGAGCTTAGAAAGGGGGTGGTGTAATCCTTGCCTAAAAACTTATATAAACGAAGAAAGCCTGCTCTAGGTATGAGCAGGCTTCTATGTTGTTTGTTTGGAATAGTTTTTTCTAAAACTTTAAAAATTAAGCGTCAGCTTTTTTGGTCTTCTCAGCGTAAACCTCTGGAGAGAGAACAGAAACTGTACTCTTGTCCTTGCGGCCCTTGTGGAAGTAAACGATACCATCTGCCAAAGCATACAATGTATCATCCTTACCCTGAGCTACATTCTCACCTGGGAAGTGCTTGTTACCACGCTGGCGAACGATGATGTTACCTGCGATGATGCTCTGACCACCCCAGATCTTAACGCCTAATCTTTGTGAAGCTGATTCACGGCCGTTCTTAGAACTACCAACACCTTTCTTATGTGCCATTTTCTAATTCCTCCTAATTTTAAGCGATTACAGATTTGATTGATACTTCAGTGAACTGAGTACGATGACCGTTCTTCTTGCGATAGTCCTTGCGGCGCTTCATCTTGAAGACGATTACCTTGTCACCCTTTACGAGTGGGTTCACTACTTCTACTACTACTTTTGCACCCTCTACAGCTGGTGCACCGACAGTGATTGAGCCGTCTTTGTCAACGAGCAAAACCTTGTCGAACTCAACAGTCTGACCTGCCTCAACATCCTTGATGTGATGTACGAAGAGCTTCTTGCCCTCCTCAGCCTTGAACTGCTGACCGTTAATTTCTACAATTGCGTACATTAAATTAATTATATAAACGGGTTTCTTCGGGAGGCGTCCTGCATTGTGCCGGATCTTCTTTGAGCCCCTTCGAACTAAACTTTTCTGTAACATTTGCCCAATCCATGAGCATTCGGGGTGCAAAATTACAAATTATCTTTGATATGAACAAAATGTTGGGGAAATAAAGATTGTTTTTTAGAAAGATTTAACAGAAAAGCCTGTTTTTTATAAGAATACCGATTATTTGCTACCAGATAAGGGACTCGTGAATAGTATAATGTTCTTTATTGGGTTCAATAATATACTTCCTTAGGTTCAATGATATGTCTCCTCTGGCTCAATGATATGTCTTCTCTGGTTCAAGGAGATGTCTTCTTAGGTTTAAGGATACGACTTCTCTGGTTTAAGAAGATACCTTCGTTAAAGTTATGACTAGTGTCAGCAGCTCTGCTGAGCCTAGTCATCAGGTCTGCTCACTATAGTCGACAGGTCTGCTGACTGCAGTCAGCAAGTCTTCCGACTCAAGTGATATTACCTTTTAATGTATACTTTCTTCTTGGGACAATATATGCTATATGCTATTTGATGGAGGAGGTGTATAAAAAGAAAAAAGCGATGACCTTCACAGGCTACCGCTCCAAATCTTCAATAGGTATTAGTTTCCATTAAGGTAAAAAGATTGTTTTCAGGATAACTGGCTGCAAAGGTACATGATATTTTTCAAATCACCAAATATTTATTTGATTATTTTTGTTATAATTCTATTGTGTGGGCACACAATGGCATAAATTAACTTATTTTAGTGAGAAAGGCTGCGTAATCGATTGCAATTCTGTTGTTTTTTGTTTAGATATCTTCAAAAGTATAAAGAGACGAACTTTCGAGACGAGTAGTGAAGAAGAGAAAATAAAAACAGGTTGGCGCAGAAGTGCCAACCTGTTTATGGAAGATACTATTATCTTATTCTGTTTGTTTGAATCAGGAAAAAGAAGTGATTACTTCTGCTTCTTGATTTTCTCTACATAAGCATCAATGACAGCTACTGCTGTGATGTTTACGATATCCTGTACACTACTTTCTGAGTCAGTGAAGTGGATAGGCTTATTCAATCCCATCTGGATAGGGCCGATAATCTCAGCTTCAGGATTCAAACCCTGGAGAAGTTTGTATGCACCATTGGCGCTACTCAAGTTAGGGAACACCAAAGTGTTGACGTCTTTGCCCTTGAGGCGGGAGAATGGATACTTCTCATCGCGCAGATCCTTGTTGAGTGCATAGTTTACCTGCATTTCACCATCGATAGCGAGTTCAGGGAACTCCTTCTGCATCTCAGCAACGGCTTTCTTTACCTTAACAGGTGAGCCAATATTGTCTGTACCGAAGTTAGAGTAGCTTAACATGGCCATAACCGGCTCTTCGTTGAAGAACTTCACTGTACCTGCAGACAGCTTGGCAACATCAATCAGCACATCTTCGTCTGGGTGGCGGTTGATGAGCGTATCTGCGATATAATAAATACCCTTCTGGGTGTTAAGGATATGCATGGTACCGAAAGTCTTATATGGCTCACGAATTCCAATTACATCTTTTGCCACCTTAATAGTATTGCTGTACTTTGTGTAAAGACCAGTGATGAATGCGTCAGCATCACCCTGTTCTACCATTGACATACCGAAGTAGTTGCGCTCGTACATTTTATCATAAGCTTCCTCGAAGCTGTAGCCCTCGCGAGCACGCTTCTCTGCCAGATGCTTGGCAAACTTTGCACGGCGGCCCTGTTCGTTATCGGCACGCATATCTACAATCTCAATATCTGAAAGGTCAAGTTTCAAACGGCTAGCAACACGGTTCAGACGGTCTGGGTTACCCAACAGGATTGGCTGGCAGATACCCTCTTGCTTTGCCTGGACTGCAGCCTTCAGCATAGTTGGGTTGCCACCTTCTGCGAATACTACACGCTGTGGGTGAAGGCGCGCTGTATCGTGGAGTTTGCGGGTCAGTTTGGTTTCCTGACCAAGCAACTGGCGCAAATCCTGCTTGTACTTCTCCCAGTCTGTGATAGGAGTGCGAGCCACACCACTTTCCATTGCAGCCTTAGCTACGGCAGCAGAAACTTCTGTAATCAAACGTGGATCTACAGGTTTCGGAATGAAGTATTTAGGACCGAATGTAAGGTCGTTAACGTGGTAAACATCGTTTACCACATCAGGAACCGGCTGCTTAGCCAAATCGGCAATTGCATGAACAGCAGCCATCTTCATTTCTTCGTTGATAGCGCGGGCGTGAACATCGAGTGCACCACGGAAGATGTATGGGAAACCGATTACATTGTTAATCTGGTTAGGATAATCTGAACGGCCAGTTGACATCAATACGTCAGGGCGGCTGTCCATAGCGTCCTCGTAGCTGATCTCAGGTACTGGATTGGCAAGAGCGAAAACGATAGGGTTGTCTGCCATAGAGCGAATCATATCCTTGGAGAGCACGTTACCCTTGCTGAGGCCTACGAATACATCGGCGCCTTTCACAGCCTCTTCGAGTGTATTGACATCGCGGCGGTCTGTTGCAAAGAGCTTTTTCTGCTCTGTCAGATTTTCGCGGTCGCTGGTAATGACACCCTTAGAGTCGAGCATAACGATGTTCTTTACCTGTGCACCAAGTGCTACGTAGAGTTTTGTACAGCTGATAGCAGCTGCACCAGCACCATTTACGACAATCTTCACATCGGCAATGTTCTTGCCAGCTACCTCAAGAGCGTTCTTCAAACCTGCTGCAGAGATGATAGCAGTACCATGCTGGTCATCGTGCATTACAGGGATATCGAGAGTTCTTTTCAGGCGCTCCTCGATGTAGAAACATTGAGGTGCCTTGATGTCCTCCAAGTTGATTCCACCAAATGTAGGAGCGATTTTCTCTACGGTTTCACAGAACTTTTCTGGGTCTTTTTCATCGATTTCAATATCGAAGACATCCACACCGCCGTAAATCTTGAAAAGCAATCCCTTACCTTCCATCACTGGCTTTCCGCTCATGGCACCGATATCGCCAAGTCCGAGCACTGCTGTACCATTACTGATAACAGCAACCAGGTTACCCTTGTCAGTATACTTGTATGCATCGTCTGGGTTCTGCTGGATCTCAAGACATGGGAATGCCACGCCAGGAGAATAAGCAAGGCTCAGATCCGTTTGTGTGTGATAAGGTTTTGTTGGCTTAACCTCAATCTTGCCAGGACGACCAGTCTCGTGATAACTTAAAGCCGCCTCTTTTGTAATTTTTACCATAACGATATATTGGTTTAGAGTTTATTTTTCTTTCATATTCGTGGATTTTTCGCACGAAATTTAAAAGTTTGTGCAAAGGTACAAAAAAACTTAGTAAAAAAGAATGGTTTTTTGATTTTTTTTGTATCTTTGCACAAAAATAGTCTTCAAACAAGTAAAATGACAGAAATCAATCAATATAGACAAGAACTGAAAGACAGAATTATCTCTTATGCGATGCCTGAATTCTATAAGCGTGGTGTAAAAGCTGTTAAGATGGATGAAATCTCACAGGGACTTCATGTATCTAAGAGAACTGTGTACGAGATTTTTGGTGACAAAGAAGAATTGTTGCTTGCTGGTATGATGCGTCAGCTAGAAGAAAATCGTTCGAAGTTAGAGAATTTCGCCAAGACCCAAGCGAAGAATGTGATAGATATTATCAGCTATGTCTATAAATTGCAGATGGAGCGCAATGGGATGGTGGGCGTTCTTTTTTATGAGGAGGTTCATAAGATGCCTCGTGTAGTGAAATTCTTCCAGGAAAATCATGCTCATGAACGGGAGGAGAGTGTACGTTTCTTTGAGGCTGGTGTAAAGGAGGGGCTTTTCCGTAAGGATGTAGACTTCAATGTTGTTATGGACGTAGGACATGTGATGATGGAGGAAATCATGCACCATCAGCTCTATCGTGTTCATTCGATGCAGGAGATATACGACAATTATATTTTGTGCCTGATTCGTGGATTCTGTACAGAGCGCGGCTTGGAGCAGCTTGACCGTGCTTTGAAAGAGTAGAGGCGTTGGCTTTAATATACAAAATGTACTTTTTGAGCGTATGTGTAATTATGCTTAAAAAAGAGAAAGAGGTTTCGGAGATGCTTTATATAGGCTCACGGAACCTCTTCTCCTTACTCCTTGTATAGCCAGTGGAGGAGCGGGTTTATAACTTTTGGATAGAAGCGGAACCAGCGAAACTTGGTAACAGGTTTGCCTCCGAAACCGAGAATGAATTCACGGTAGAGATTACTCTTAAGCGGAAGTCCTGCGTCCATAAAGTGGAGGTGTTGGGCATCCTGCTCCTGTGCATCAGAGAGTGCTTGCCAGATGGTCATTGTGTTCGGATGCAGATGGATGTAAGTCTTTCTCTTGAATGCAGAAAACCAAAGAAAGGCATTGCCTTGGTTGTAGATGCAGGTATAGCCGCCAATCACTTTGTCCTTATAGGTGATGATGACGTTTCTGGCATTGCTACTTGTACTCAGTTTCTGAAAGAATGTTTCGTCAGGAACAAAACGGCGAAGTTTCAGCCGATAATAATTTTTGAGCAACTGGTGATAACGATGGATGTCTTCGGGTGAAGTTGCCTCTCTACAACTTATTCCCTTTTTCTTCATTTTTTCAATCATAGCAATTTGTTTGTCTGAGAGTCGCTCTTGGGGAAGTTTGCTGTGTAGGGAGTTATGTATCTCTTGCCAGGCAATAGGTACATAGCCCAATTTTCTGAATTCCCGGTAACCCAGCATCTTTTTGCTCATTCGGGAGAACTCGATGTAAAAGCAGAGTCGTTTGTGTAAGTGAATAGTTATGCTGCGGAGTAACAATGGGAAAATAGCATTCCGTTCAGCATCGGGTGCATAAAGTCCCTCTCCGTACGCGTGTGCGTGCGTATATAAATAAGGTGGGAATAATGATTTGCGGTGATAGAGGATGACGAGCATTTGTCCTACTACCTTGTTCTCCTGTGTGGCGACAGCCATAAAAGGGGTTATGCCGGGTGTTTTTTCAAGAATCTGAAAAAGCTCCAAGCTATGAAAAAAGTCGCCTTCCAATAAATGCGGCATTTCTTCCAGTTTACCATATATTTCTACATCATATTTTCTCACGAAGGCAAAAATAATAAATTTATCATAAAAAAGCAAGAAAAAGGGCTTCTCTATCGTTATTTTTTAGTATTTTTGCATAAAAAGTAAAACTTTAAACAAAATTACGTATGAAAATAGTGTTTATTGGGGCAGGTAATCTTGCTACCAATCTTGCGCTCGAAATATCGCAATCAGAACATCAGATTGTGCAAGTTTTCAGTAGAACTAGGGAGTCGGCCTCTCTATTGGCTGAGAAGGTGAATTGTGAGCCTGTCAATGAGATGAGTAAGGTGGTCTGTGATGCAGATTTGTACATAGTTTCAGTGAAGGATGATGCGCTTGAAATGCTTATTCCTGAACTATGCAAAGGAAGAGAAGATAAGATGTTTGTTCATACAGCTGGTTCCATGCCGATGGATGTTTTCAAAGATTATGCCCGTCATTATGGCGTATTTTATCCGATGCAGACATTTACGAAAGATAAAAAGGTTGCATTCAAAAATATTCCTATTTTCATTGAGGGGTGTGGTGCTTTCGAAACTTCTTTCCTGAAGAGGTTGGCAGAACAGATTTCTCGTAGTGTCTATGAATTGGATTCTGATAATCGTAAGTATCTGCACCTGTCAGCTGTTTTTGCTTGTAATTTTGCGAATCATTGCGTAGCTATAGGCCAGCAGATTCTCGAAAATCATCATATTCCTGGCAGTGTTCTCCGTCCTCTGGTTATGGAAACTATGGACAAGGCTTCTTCGCATTCGGCAGCTGAAGTGCAGACAGGACCGGCTATTCGTGATGATCGGAACGTAATGGAGAAACAAATGCAACTCCTTGAAAAACAGCCAGAACTACTGCAGATTTATGAAATGATGAGCAAAAGCATATTCAAGTTCAAGAGATAAAACGGTTGTCGGTTTAAGTTTGCTGTTAAGAATTTAAGTTCTAAAAACAGAAATAAATATGATAAATTACGATTTAAATAAGATAAAAGCAATCATCTTTGATGTTGATGGAGTACTGTCAAGACAGACCATCACGCTTTCCAGTGCCGGCGAACCTTTGCGTACTGTTAATATCAAAGATGGCTATGCCATTCAGCTGGCTCAGAAGAAAGGTGTTCGTATCGTAATTCTGACAGGCGGTAATTCTCATGCCATACAGGTACGCTATGAAAATCTTGGTGTAGAGGATATCTTCATGGGGTGTTCTGTAAAGATAAAGACTTATGAGGAGTTCAAGCAGAAATATTCAATTACAGATGAGGAAATAATATATGTAGGTGATGATATTCCTGATTATGAGATAATGCATCGTTGCGGATGTCCATGTTGCCCAGCAGATGCATGCTCCGATATTAAAGAAATTTCTACTTATATCTCGGCTTGTAACGGAGGTGATGGCGTGGGACGTGACGTCGTAGAACAGGTATTGAGAGCCAAGGGTTTATGGCTTTCAGATGCTAAGGCGTTTGGCTGGTAGAATTTAGTTAATAGTTGAAAGTTGATAGTTTGTAGTAGAAAGTTTGCAACTGAATTTTAATCATAAAGTTCAAAGAAATAAGGTTTAAAATAGATGAATTATAAGATCATTTTGGCGAGTAATTCGCCTCGTCGCAAGGAACTTCTGGCAGGTTTGGATATTCCTTTTGAGGTGAAGGTGATTAGTGGTATTGATGAAAGTTATCCTGCTGACCTCGATGCTTATCAGGTGGCAGAATTCATTTGCAAGAAAAAGGCTGAGGCTTATCGTCCGCTTTTGAACGGAAATAATAGTGTTGAAGAGTTGGACGAGTCAGAAACTTTGATTCTTACAGCAGATACGGTTGTGATTGCGCCAACAGCTGGCGAACAGAATGACCAGGAAGGAAAGGGAGTCATTCTCGGGAAGCCTCGTGATGCTGAAGATGCCAGACGAATGCTGAAGATGTTGAGCGGAAAGACGCATCATGTAGTTACAGGTGTTTGTCTTACTACCCAGCATAAGCAGCGTTCCTTTTCAGTAACAACAGAAGTGATGTTCAAACCGCTTTCTGATGATGAAATCAGTTATTATATAAATCATTATCAGCCGTTTGACAAAGCCGGCGCCTATGGTATTCAGGAATGGATTGGTTACATAGGTTGTACGGGGTTGAAGGGGAGTTATTTTAATGTGATGGGGCTTCCGGTTCAGCGTATCTATGAGGAATTGAGGCAAATTTAGATTTTTTAAAATTAAATATTGTTCTATGTCGTAGATAATGAGTATCTTTGTGCGTTTTATGTAACTAACAAGGATTATGAGTGAAGAAATTTTAGCAAAAGCTCATGAGGTTTTGGACAATTATATGGAGAGCAATCATCACCGGCGCACTCCGGAGCGTTCCACTATCCTCGACACCATTTATTCTATGGGAGAGCATTTCTCGATAGAAGATTTGGGCAGAGAGCTACTGAAAAAGAATTTTCGCGTTAGCAGGGCTACGCTTTATAACACATTGCATCTGTTCCTGGAACTAAGGCTTGTGGTAAAGCACAGTCTGGCAGACGGCACCAAGTATGAGGCCAGTTATAGCGAGGACAATCATGTGCATCAGGTTTGCACGATTTGTGGCAAGGTAACCGAAATTGTAGCACCGCAGGTTACGGCAGCTGTGAAGGATATTAGGATGCAGCGCTTTCGTAAAGATGCTTATGCTCTTTACATCTATGGCGTATGCAGCGGCTGTCAAAGCAAGATGACTCGCAAACGCAAAAAAGAATAAGTATCAAGATAAAAAGATAAAAAATGAACACAGGTAAAGTAGATGTCCTGCTGGGTTTGCAGTGGGGCGATGAAGGTAAAGGTAAGGTGGTTGACGTGTTGACCCCTAAGTATGATGTCATTGCTCGTTTCCAGGGTGGTCCTAATGCTGGACATACATTGGAGTTTGAGGGCGAGAAGTATGTGCTTCGCTCTATCCCTTCTGGTATTTTCCAAGGTGGTAAGGTGAACATCATCGGCAATGGTGTAGTTTTGGCTCCAGACCTCTTTATGGGTGAGGCTAAGGATCTTGAGAAGAGCGGTCATGATTTGAAGAGCCGTCTTTACATCTCTAAGAAGGCACATCTCATCATGCCTACTCACCGTGTACTCGATGCTGCTATCGAGGCTTCTAAGGGAAAGAACAAGGTAGGTACTACTGGTAAGGGTATCGGTCCTACTTATACTGACAAGGTTAGCCGTACCGGTCTTCGCGTAGGCGATATCCTTGACAATTTCGAGGAGAAGTATGCTGCTCACAAGGCTGCTCATCTCAAAACCATCGCAAGTCTCGGTTATACCGACTTCGATATCACAGAGGTTGAGAAGACCTGGATGGAGGGCATCGAATACTTGAAGCAGTTTAAACTTATTGATAGCGAGGTAGAAATCAATAAGGTGCTCCGTTCTGGCAAGGATATTCTCTGCGAGGGTGCGCAGGGTACTATGCTCGATGTTGATTTCGGTTCTTATCCATTCGTTACTTCTTCTAATACTATCTGTGCAGGTGCCTGCATAGGTCTGGGTATCGGCCCTAACCGCATCGGCAATGTTTATGGTATCATGAAGGCTTACTGTACACGTGTTGGTGCAGGTCCATTCCCTACAGAGCTTTTCGATGAGACTGGTGACAAGATCCGTGACCTCGGTCATGAGTATGGTGCTGTTACCGGTCGTGAGCGTCGTTGTGGTTGGTGCGATCTTGTACAGCTCAAGTATTCTGTCATGGTGAATGGTGTTACCGAGCTTATCATGATGAAGAGCGACGTGCTCGATGGCTTCGATACCATCAAGGCATGCGTGGCATATAAGTTGAAGGATGGTTCTGTTACAACAGATTTCCCATACGAAATCGATGATGTAGAACCTGTTTACAAGGAGTTCAAGGGCTGGAAGACAGATATGACTAAGTTCACATCTGAAGATCAGTTCCCACAGGAGTTCAAGGATTATATTGCTTTCGTAGAAGAGTTCCTTGAGACTAAGATCGGTATCATTTCTATCGGTCCAGACCGTGCTCAGACTATTGTACGCAAGTAATTTATATAGTGTTTAATGTTTAGTGTTTAATGTTTACTTTGAGGGGTTTACATGGCGCTAGACATTAAACATTTAACATTCATATTAAACATTAATAAATGGCTCAGAAACCAAGTATACCAAAGGGCACGAGAGATTTTGGTCCTGTTGAGATGGCGAAACGCAACTACATCTTCAACACCATCAAGGAAGTGTATGCTCTTTATGGATTCCAGCAGATTGAAACTCCTGCCATGGAAACCCTTCAGACTTTGATGGGCAAGTATGGTGAAGAGGGTGATAAACTGCTTTTTAAGATATTGAATTCAGGCGACTATATGAATAAGGTGAGCGATGAGGATATTCATTCTCTTGGATCACTCAAATTAGCAGCGAAACTTTGTGAGAAGGGTCTTCGTTATGACCTGACAGTTCCTTTCGCACGTTACGTAGTGCAGCACCGTGAGGAGTTGCAGATGCCTTTCAAACGTTATCAGATTCAGCCAGTATGGCGTGCAGACCGCCCTCAGAAGGGACGTTACCGTGAGTTCTATCAGTGTGATGCCGATGTGGTTGGCTCTGATTCTCTCCTGAATGAGGTCGAGTTGATGCAGATTGTTGATACCGTGTTCACTAAGTTTGGTGTTCGTGTATGCATCAAGATTAATAACCGCAAGATTCTTACCGGTATTGCAGAGGTTATCGGCGAGGCTGAGAAGATTGTAGATATCACAGTGGCCATCGATAAGCTTGATAAAATCGGACTTGACAATGTAAACGAAGAGTTGCGTAATGACGGCATTTCTGAAGATGCCATTGAGAAGTTGCAGCCGATCATCTCATTGTCAGGAACTAATGATGAGAAACTTGAAGTGATAGCGAAGGTTCTCGAAGGTTCAGAAGTTGGTTTAAAGGGTGTAGAGGAAACCAAGTTTATCCTCGATACCTTGAAGACTCTTGGCTTGAACAACGAGATAGAACTGGATCTCACTCTGGCTCGTGGCTTGAACTATTATACGGGTGCAATCTTCGAGGTGAAGGCGCTTGATACTCCAATGGGAAGTATTACAGGTGGTGGTCGTTACGACAACCTTACCGGCATTTTCGGTTTGCCAGGTTTGAGCGGTGTTGGTATCAGTTTTGGTGCTGACCGTATTTATGATGTGTTAGGTGCGCTCGACCTTTATCCGAAGGAGGCTGTAAATGCTACTCAGGTACTGTTTATCAACTTCGGTGAAAAGGAGACAGCTTACTGCCTGCCTATAGTAAGTGCAGCTCGTGCAGCCGGTATCCGTACCGAAATCTTCCCTGATAAGGCGAAGATGAAGAAGCAGATGAGCTATGCCAATGCCAAGAATATTCCGTTTGTGGTGCTTGCAGGTGAGAATGAGATGGCTCAGGGCAAGGTTACGCTTAAGAATATGGAAACTGGCGAACAAACCTTGGTTACTGCCGAGGAATTGATAGCCAAAGTAAATAAATAATACTCTCTTTCTCGTCCTCTCGTGCTCGTATATGTGAATATGCAGTGCGGCAGGGCGAGAGCTTTTTATGTGTTAGCGTGTATGCCTAACTATAATTTTAGTAACTTCTAAAAACTACAGACAAATGAAAAAAATAAAAGCTATTTTATATGTATTCATACTGGCGTTGCTGATGACATCCAGCACAAAGACAACAACGATTTTTGTAATAGGTGATTCTACTGCTGCCGAGAAAGGCGGTTTTAGAAATAATCCAGAGCGAGGATGGGGGATGGTATTGCAAGGCTTTTTTGATGACAAGGTGATTGTTGACAATCATGCTGTTAATGGTCGTTCTTCTTTGAGCTTTATCAATGAAGGAAGATGGAAAAAGGTTTTGGATAGAATAAAGCCAGGTGATTATGTGTTTATCCAGTTTGGGCATAACGATGAGAAGCCAATGCCTGACCGTCATACTGATCCGGGATCTACTTTTGATGCAAACCTTGCCAGATATGTAAATGAGACCCGTGCCAAGGGTGGCATTCCTGTACTGTTCAATGCGGTGGTTCGTCGCTGCTATTATTCTGCAGAATTGAAGAATGATGATGACGAGAAGCTTCGCAATAAAGTATATGATGGAAAGGAGCAGATTAATAGCGATACGCTTATCGACACCCACGGAGCTTATGTGATAGCTCCCCGCAATGTAGCAAAGCAGCTGAATGTTCCGTTTGTTGATGCTACCAAGATTACCCACGATATAGAAACGGGCATGGGTATTGAAGGCAGCCGCAAATTACATATGTGGTTTATGCCTGGCGAGAATCCGCAGGTTCCTAAGGGTAAGAAAGATAATACCCATTATAATGTATATGGTGCACGTGTGGTTGCCGGTGCGCTTGCTGATGCTGTAGCTGAGCAGGTGCCAGCGCTGAAGTCTCATGTCTGCCATTATGATTATGTAGTCTCTGCAGAAGGTCGAGGCAATTTCATGGATTTGCAGAAGGCTGTAGATGCGGTTCCTGTAGGCAAGAAGGCTGTTATCCGTATTTTGGGTGGTGAATGGAAGAAGCCAATCATCGCAAAAGGCAAGAAGATTAAGTTTGTAAAGTCATTTGGTGCTAAAATCAAATAGTAACAGGCTTTTTTAAAACTCCCGATATCTTTGAAATTACATGGCGATGTAAAAGTCTGTGCGTCGTGACATAGAACAAAATGCATCGCCATGTAGTAAACCAATACATAAAAGGAGTACTTTCACAAGCACTCCTTCTCATATTATACAAAAACATTATGAATTATTTCTATTAGCGAACAAGATTTTAATTTCTATCTTTGTCTCAATTATCTAAAAGTTTCAAACGTTCACCAGAATTGCTTTTGGCAAGGGGCAATTCCTACTCGTAGGATAACCTCAGTTCTGATGTTTATCATTTACGGTTGCAAAGGTACGAAGATTTTTATAATTGTGCAATACCTAAAAATGGGGGTTTTGATGAATACCTAGAAATGAGGAATGAAAATGGGGGAGAGTAGATATGAAAAAGGAAGTCCTTATTGAAGAACTTCCTTTTTTATGAGGTGTCTAGCGGAGTCGAACCGCTCTACACGGTTTTGCAGACCGTTACCTAACCGCTCGGTTAAGACACCTTGTGTAGAATAATCATTTCTGATTTGCGAGTGCAAAGGTACTACTTTTTATTGGTTCTACCAAATTTTTATGCAACTTTTTTAATTAAAACAATCACTTTCTTTGTATCTTGCTCATAATGAACGGGTTCTGAAATGCTTTATTTTTTGTCTGGTTTCCTCGTTGCATGACAGTAAAAGTAGTTTTAGCAGCTCTTTTATGAGAGCTACTCTTGTTCTTTCCGTTGAGTAGCCTCTTTCTTTTTGTTCTTTTGGCATTTCTTAACGAATGGGCAACCTGAACATTGATAGTTTTTACACTCTCGTGCTTGTTTGATGGAGCGGTAGATACAAATGGCGGCATACGTGACGCATGCCGCCAATATGATTGCTATGATGATATACTGTATCATAAGCATAGGTAAATTAACATAATACTAACCTACTGCGTTATAACCATTGGTTGAGTTTTTGCGCATGATGTCGCGGATGTTCATCTCCTTGAAACCCTCTGCGCGTTTCTGCTCTTCAAGCTCTTTCTCTTCCTCGATGTCCTTTTCTGAACGGGTGAAAGTGAAAGCCTTGTACTTAAATTCTGCAATCGCCCAACCTACGAGGCCCACAGCGATCAATGCAACAAATCCAATTAATGCGTTCATTTCTCTTTATATTATAATAATGTATAAACTGAATTAATAATCATCGTCGGCTACGTCTTCTGCATCATCAAGACCGAGGTTCTCCGGGTCTTCGAAGGTAGTACGGTAGCTTTCCTCAGTAAGCTTGTCGTCATCGAATGCATCGTCATCCTCATCTGGATCGTTGTAGTGATCCTCGATTTCTGGTGCATCCTCGTCTTCATCCTCGTCTGGGTCGAGCAGGTCGTTGTTGCGTTTCAAATCATTCTCATCATCGAATCTCATGCGAACCTTTTCTACCTTTGGCTTCTCCTTGGCAAAGATAGCTTCTACCCAAGAACCTTTTGGTACCACGAGCACTTCGTAGTCATCGGCGAGCTTTTTCTCGTACAGACCTCCTGGCTTTTTCAGGCGGTCAGCAGGAAGAGTAGTTGTGCTGATGTCGAAATTACTTTCGATGATGTCCTGGATGCTCTGAGGCAGACTCTCCCAGCCACCACCAAAGTTGCGCTCCAAGAGTTCGATGAGCTTATTGGCGGTGATGTGACTTACATTTTCGTAAGTAAGATCAGTAACACGCATGATAGGGCGCTTTTTGATGGCATACTTTTCTTTCTTGTCGTTGATACGGAAAGTGCCAATCTTAAAGCCGCGTGCCATCAGTTTGTCAATCACTTCAGGACGGTCTACCGTCACTGGTTCCATTTCGAATGCGCTGCGGATCACTGCGATATACTTGTTCTGGTAATCCTTGAGGTCAGCATCCTTTTCTGCTGCTTCCCAAAGACGGAACACATCGTTCTCCTGCAATTCCCAAATGCTACTTTTAGTAACATTCTTCAGTGTTAATATTTTATCTTTATTCATCTTCAATTGTGTTTGTGTGTGCAAAAGTAAGTACTTCTTTTTATATATCCAAATTTTCTTGCTGTTTTTTTGTGTTTTTGGTCACTTTTTTATTTGGAATTCGATTTTTTTCATTACCTTTGCACGTACTATGAGTGAACCGTTAGCTGAAAGAATGAGACCTCACACGCTTGCTGACTATGTAGGACAGCAGCATTTGGTAGGTGAGGGGGCCGTGCTGCGCAAGATGATTGATGCAGGGCGCATATCCTCTTTTATCCTCTGGGGACCCCCTGGAGTGGGCAAGACTACCCTTGCTCAAATCGTGGCACAAACCATCAAGGTGCCGTTCTTCACCCTCTCCGCGGTGACCAGTGGCGTAAAGGATGTCCGCGAGGTGATAGAAAGAGCAAAGAGTGGTAGATTCTTTAATTCGGCTTCTCCTATATTGTTTATTGATGAAATTCACCGTTTCTCCAAGAGTCAGCAGGATTCGCTTTTGGGTGCGGTAGAGAAGGGTATTGTTACGCTGATAGGTGCTACCACCGAGAATCCTTCGTTCGAGGTGATTCGGCCGCTGTTGTCCAGATGTCAGCTCTATGTTCTCAAACCGCTCGAAAAGGCTGATCTTGAAGGGCTTCTGCATCGTGCCATTACGCAGGATGTAGAACTCAGAGAAAAGAATATTAAGTTGGAAGAGACGGGCGCGCTGCTGCGATATAGTGGTGGAGATGCCCGCAAACTGCTCAATATCCTGGAACTGGTGGTAGAATCTGCCGGATCTTCAGAGATTGTGATTACCGACAAGATGGTAGAAGAGCAGTTGCAGCAGAATCCGCTGGCTTACGATAAACAGGGTGAGATGCATTATGATATTATCTCAGCCTTTATCAAGAGTATTCGCGGAAGCGATCCCGATGCTGCGCTTTATTGGATGGCGAGGATGATAGAAGGAGGAGAAGACCCGCAGTTTATAGCCCGTAGGGTTGTGATTAGTGCCTCTGAGGATGTGGGACTTGCCAATCCGAATGCACTCCTGCTTGCCAATGCTGCCTTCGATACGGTGATGAAGATAGGGTGGCCCGAAGCGCGTATCGCCCTTGCTGAGGCTGTGGTGTATCTGGCCACGAGTCCGAAGAGCAACAGTGCTTATCTGGGCATTAATGATGCGCTGGCTACTGTACGGCAAACGGGTAATCTGCCTGTTCCGCTGCACATCCGCAATGCTCCTACCAAACTGATGAAAGATTTGGGCTATCATGACGGATATAAGTATCCCCACGATTATCCTGGACATTTCACAGAGCAGCAGTATCTGCCAGACGAATTGAAGGATGCCCGCTTCTGGCATGCGCAGCATTCGCCTTCCGAGGAGCGCCTCTACAACTGGATGGTTACCTGTTGGGGAGAAAGATTCAAGAATTAGTGATTTAGAATAGATATATGGATAATTAGAAATTGATATTTAGAACACTAACTGATACGAGAAAATGATGATACATGGCGATCCTGAATTCGTGCTCACGCTTCATAGCGTGATAGAATTCATTGGAACATTTGCTTTTGCCCTTTCGGGCATTCGTCTGGCTGCAAGTAAGCACTATGATTGGCTGGGCGGTTTTGTTTGTGGTGTGGCTGTAGCCATAGGTGGTGGAACCATACGAGATGTGATGCTTGGTGTGCGCCCGTTTTGGATGTTGAGCCCTATCTACCTGATTTGTACACTGTTTGCGCAGTTGGTAGTGATTGCTTGCCACCGCTATCTTAAGCGTCTTGACAATACCTGGTTTCTGTTTGATACCTTGGGCTTGGCGCTTTTCAATATTGCGGGCATCCAGAAGTCGCTCGAATGTGGTTTCTCCTTTTGGGTAGCCATCATCATGGGCTGTATCACGGGTGCTGCAGGCGGTGTTATCCGCGATGTGCTTCTTAATGAAGAGCCGGTCATCTTCCGAAAGGAGATTTATGCGATGGCTTGTGTCGCCGGTGGTTTGGCTTATTGGGGATTGAGCTATCTGGGTGTGAGCCTCTATATTACGGTGATTGTAGCTTTCTGTGTGGTCTGTGCCATCCGATTGCTGGCTGTAAGATACCATATTTCACTCCCGAAGCTGAGGGATGAAGAACAAACTGTAGAATGAAAAGGAAAAAATGAAATTGATAAATAACAGATAACAGATGAAAAGACTGAAAGCGATTTTGATGCTCGTTGTTGCAATGATGCTGATGTCGTCGGCAACAATGAAGGCTCAGAACAAACGAGAGTTTCGTGGAGCCTGGATACAGTGCGTTAACGGACAGTATCTGGGCAAGAGTACGCAGCAGATCCAGGCGATGCTTACCAGACAGCTTGATGAACTGCAGAAGGATGGCGTGAATGCGATAATCTTTCAGGTTCGAGCCGAGTGTGATGCTCTGTATAAGAGTGATTTAGAGCCTTGGAGCAAGTTTCTTACGGGAGTGCAGGGAAAGGCTCCTTCTCCTTATTGGGATCCGTTGCAGTGGATGATAGAGCAGTGTCATAATCGTGGCATGGAGCTTCATGCCTGGATTAATCCTTATCGTGCCAAGCATAGCGTAACTTCCTATGAGCAGGTTTCGCCGAAGAATATCGTGAAGAGGCGTCCTGATCTCTGTTTTCAGTATGGCAAGCTGACGCTGTTGAACCCTGGGTTGCAGGCTGCAGCCGACTATATTTGCGAGGTGGCTGTGGACATTGTAAGCCGATATGATGTTGATGGATTCCATATTGATGATTATTTCTATCCATATCCAGAGGCCGGACGACAGATTCCTGATCAGCAGCTCTTCCGCCAGCAGTCGCGCGGCATGCGAAACATAGGTGATTGGCGCCGTGATAACGTGAGCCGGTTTGTAAAGCAGCTCAGCGAATCCATTCATGCCGTTAAGCCTTGGGTTAAGTTTGGTGTTTCTCCATTCGGAATCTACCGCAACAAGCGTACCGATCCTAATGGTTCAGAAACTTTCGGCCTCCAGAATTATGATGATCTTTATGCAGATGTATTGCTTTGGGTGAATAATGGTTGGATAGACTATTGTGTGCCTCAGATTTATTGGGAGATTGGCAATCGTGCTGCCGATTACAAGACGCTCATAACCTGGTGGAATAAGCATGCTGGCAACCGCCCATTATATATAGGTGAAGATATAGAGCGTACAGCCAAGTTTGCTGATCCAGTCAATCCGCGCAGTCATCAGTTGCCTGCCAAGCACCGTTTGCATCAGCAGATGAATAATGTGAAGGGCACTGTGCTCTGGTATGCGCAGACTGCTGCCGATAATGTAGGTAATATCGGACATACACTCCGCAACAATTATTGGAAGTATCCAGCATTGCCACCCTCTATGCCTTTCCTTGATAATAAGGCGCCAAAGGGGGTAAAGGGTGTCAAGCTGATGTGGACCGAGAAAGGTCCGCTGCTGGTATGGAAGGCTCCTAAGGCTAGCAAGAAAAAGTGGGGCGATCAGGTGAACCGTTTTGCTATCTATCGTTTTGAGAAAGGAGCTAAGGTAAATCTCAATGATGTTTCTGCACTCCAGGCAGTAACTTATGATAATTTCTATCGCATCCCTTATGTGAGTGGCAAGAAATATGTGTATGTAGTAACTGCTCTTGACCGCGTAGGAAACGAAAGTAAAGGTAAGAAAAAGAAAATTTCTTTTTAGATTGGTTAGATGATATAAACGGAAAGACCGTTAAAAACAGAAAAACCGTTGTACTCGATAGGAGAGAGTGCAGCGGTTTTTTATTTTGTTGGGATGGGGGAGCGGGTAGTCCTTTCATCCTGTATTTTTTTATTCTTTCAGCAGGTCGTTCAGGAAGTTATCCAGATCGTTGTCCAGATTCTCCATCAAGTCACCACCTACAATGATCGTATCATCGTCAGCAAGATAGAGCTCGCCAATATGCTCTTTATCCTCATCTTCGAGCACAAAGCTGTATGGCTTGAGAATGCCGAGATGATCTATGATATCAGACTGTTTGCGCAATACATCGCGAAGCAGCTTTGCTACCTCGTCGTAGAAGTCTTCATCCTTGTTTTCTATCCATTGCTCAACAACGCAGCGGGTAATCTCGTTGTCATCGTCGTCAAAGGCCAGGAGTTCGCCACTGTCTTGCGAAACCCTTACGTGGATGTCGGTCATTTGAGAAGTCTCGTCGTCAGATTCTGGCGCTGGGAACTTTTGAGCCACTTTTCTGATAAAGCGCTCTACTTGCATGATTGTTTGCTCTAATGTTTCCATATCAATTCTTTAATAATCAATGCAAAGGTACATAAAAAATTGATATCACCAAAAGAAGTTGCTAAAAAAAAGCATTTTTGCTTTTAATTTGTTCTCAAACTGCCTGATTCCAGGGTATAGATAACGTTTACGCTTCTTTTTTTATATTTTCTTTTCGATTTTGTTTGCCATTTCTAAATAATGTAGTATCTTTGCACTTGAATTGCAAAAATGCAATCTCAACATTACAAATGAATAACAAAATAAAACATTCTGGCATCGTAGAAAGCGTAGAAGAAGGTTGTGTGTGCATTCGCATCGTACAGTCGTCAGCCTGCAGCGCTTGCAAGGTGGCTGCTCATTGTACTGCATCTGAATCGAAAGAGAAGATGATTGAGGTTTCTACCTCAGAGGCGTCTCTCTACCACAAAGGCGATAGCGTGGTGGTGACTGCTGATTCGGCTGTAGGCTTCAGAGCCAGTTTCTATGGCTATCTCTTGCCGCTGATGCTGATGGTGATCGCTTTGGTCGGTGTACTGAAAGCTACTCACTCAGAGGGAGCCGCAGCGCTCTCGGCATTGGGCATTCTCATTCCATACTATGTGGTGCTCTACTTATTCAGAAACAAACTTAAAAACAAGCTGAGCTTCTCTATAGAAACGTAGGGTGCGTGATGTGCTCCTGTGGTTTCTGCGATGAGCCTTTATTTTAAAACAAAGAAAATAACAAAACAAAACACAAAAAATTATGAATTTTATTTTGATTGCTGTCTTGGTTCTCGGAGCAATCGCGCTGATTGCAGCGCTGGTTCTCTTCGGAGTATCTAAGAAGTTTGCCGTCGAAGAAGACCCTCGCTTGGGCCAGGTAGGAGAGATCCTGCCAGGTGCCAACTGTGGTGGTTGCGGTTTTGCCGGATGTTCTGGTATGGCCGCAGCTCTGGTGAAGGGTGCTGATGCCGGTTCTATCGATGGACTGATGTGTCCGGTAGGTGGTGCCGACGTGATGGGCAAGGTAGCCGACCTTTTAGGTATGGCAGTAGCCAATACCGAGCCAAAGGTGGCTGTGGTACGTTGTAATGGTACTTGCGAGAATCGTCCTCGCATTGCCGAGTATGATGGTTTGCACACTTGTGCAGCTATGAATTCATGTGGCGCTGGCGAAACAGGCTGCGGGTTCGGCTGTCTGGGTTGTGGCGATTGCGTGGCTGCCTGCCAGTTTGGCGCAATCTCTATCAATCCTGAAACTGGCATTCCTGAGGTTGATGAAGAGAAGTGTACGGGTTGTGGTGCTTGCGCCAACGCTTGTCCACGTCATATCATCGAGCTCCGCAAGAAGGGTCCTAAGGGCCGTAGAGTTTACGTTCAGTGCGTAAACCACGACAAGGGTGCTGTTGCCAAGAAGGCTTGTAGCGTTGCTTGCATCGGATGCGGTAAATGTCAGAAGGTCTGCAAGTTTGATGCTATCACCATCGAAAACAATGTGGCTTATGTTGACTTCAATAAGTGCCGCATGTGTACCAAGTGTGTTGATGAATGCCCAACAGGTGCTCTCGTAAAAGTAAATTTCCCAGTTAAGAAAAAGGAGGAATAATCATGAATTTGAGAACTTTTAGAATTGGTGGAGTTCACCCAGAAGAGAATAAGATTACTGCCGAGATGGCTACTCAGGTAGCTCCTCTCCCTAAGCAGGCTATTTTCCCACTTGGTCAGCACATCGGTGCTCCTGCCAAGCCTGTAGTTGCCAAGGGCGACAAGGTGAAGGTGGGTACACTCATTGCTGAGGCTGGTGGCTTTGTGAGTGCTCCTATTTACAGTTCCGTATCAGGAACTGTGTTCAAGGTAGATACATCTATTGATGCTACCGGTTATCGCAAGCCTTGCATTATCATTAATGTAGAAGGCGATGAGTGGGAGGAGAGTATCGACCGCTCTGATAAACTCGAGACGCTTGAGGCTCATACTGAGCTTACTCCAGAGGAAATCGTAAACCGCATCAAGGAAGCGGGTGTCACTGGTATGGGTGGTGCCGGTTTTCCTACCTTCATCAAGCTTTGTCCTCCTCCAGGAGCCAAGGCTGAGTGCATCATCATCAACGGTGTAGAGTGTGAGCCTTATATCACAGCCGACTATCGTCTGATGATGGAGCATGCCGATGAGATTCTCGTTGGCTTGAACCTCCTGATGAAGGCGGCTAAGGTAGAGAAGGGCTACATCGGTATCGAGGATAACAAACCTGCTGCCATCAAACTCTTCGAGGAAAAGACAGCTAATGACGCTCGTATCGAGATTGTACCTCTGGCTAAGAAGTACCCTCAGGGAGGTGAGAAGCAGCTGGTGGATGCCGTTATCCGCCGTCAGGTTCCTGCTCCTCCAGCTATCCCTGTCAACGTTGGAGCAATTGTTCAGAATGTAGGTACTGCCTTCGCTGTTTATCAGGCAGTTATGAAGAATAAACCTCTCTTCGAGCGCTATACTTCCGTAACCGGCAAGCAGGTGAAGAACCCGGGCAACTTCCTCGTGCGTATGGGAACTCCATTCTCTCAGATGATAGAGAATTGCGGCGGTTTGCCTGAGGGTGACAACAAGGTATTGGCTGGTGGTCCGATGATGGGTAAGGCTGTAATCAGCCTCGATGTACCGGTAACCAAGGGTACCAACTCAATCACCGTATTGACCGATGCTGATGCTCATCGCAAGAAGGCTCAGCCCTGTATCCGCTGTGCCAAGTGTGTGGATGCCTGCCCAATGGGCCTGGAGCCATACTTGCTAGCTACCCTGAGCGTAGTGAAGGATTATGAGCGCCTGGAGGCAGAGGAGGTAACATCCTGCATTGCCTGCGGTTCATGCCAGTTCACCTGTCCTTCACATCGTCCTATCCTCGATAATATTATCAATGGTAAGGGTGCGGTAATGGGCATTATCAGAGCTCGCAACGCTAAGAAGTAAGCGTTCACGTCAAGAATGAATTTCATTTAAGAAAGAATTTAAAAGATAAAATGGGAAAATTAATCGTTTCATTATCGCCACACGCTCATGGAAATGAGAGCGTAGAGAAGAACATGTACGGAGTGATTATCGCTCTCGTGCCTGCCATCCTCGCATCTTTCTATTTCTTCGGCTTGGGTTCAGCAGTTGTTCTGCTCACCTCTGTGGCAGCCTGCGTCTTCTTTGAGTGGGCAATTACAAAATATCTCCTGAAGGAGGAGACCAGCTTGCTCGATGGTTCTGCCATCATCACCGGTCTCTTGCTCGGCATGAACTTGCCAAGTAACCTTCCTCTCTGGATCATCATCATCGGTGCCCTGTTTGCCATCGGTGTAGGTAAGATGAGCTTCGGCGGTTTGGGTAACAATCCTTTCAATCCCGCTTTGGTAGGCCGTTGCTTCCTGCTCGTCAGCTTCCCTGCCCAGATGACTTCATGGCCAGTGGCTGGACAGATGCTCAGCTATACCGATGCTACAACGGGTGCTACTCCGCTGGCTATCATGAAGACCGCCATCAAGACGGGCGATGCTTCTGTTCTCAACCAGTTGCCTGATGCGATGAGCATGCTCTTCGGTGCTACAGGCGATACTTTCGGTGCCGGTACTACCGGTGAGGTTTGTGCATTCGCCCTCTTGCTCGGTTTGGCTTACATGCTCTGGAAGAAGGTCATTACCTGGCATATTCCAGTCAGCATCATCGCTACCGTATTCGTTTTCAGCGGTTTGATGCATTTGGCTAATCCTGTTTATGCCAATCCTCTGGCTGTCATCTTCAGTGGTGGTCTGATGCTCGGTGCCATCTTCATGGCTACTGATTATGTAACCTCTCCGATGACCCACAAGGGCATGCTTATCTACGGTGTATGCATCGGTCTGCTGACCGTCATCATCCGTAACTGGGGTAGCTATCCGGAAGGTATGTCGTTCGCCATTCTTATCATGAATGCGTTCACACCTCTTATTAACACATACGTTAAACCAAAGCGCTTCGGTGAGAAGCCTGCTAAGAAATAAGGAGGACAGAGACATGCAGAAATTAGAATCATCATTAAAGAACATGGTTTTGGTGCTCGTAGGCGTAGCGCTCATCGTAGGTGCTGTTCTTGCATATATCAATCATCTTACATCTGGTCCTATCGCCGAGAAGGCTGCACAGAGTCTGGCTGCCGGTATCAAGAGCGTGATGGGTACAGAAGAACTCCAGGTGGCTGAGCCTGAAGAGGTGAAGCAGGAGTTTGGCGGTAAGGAATTCTCTTTCATCATCCACAAGTGCTCTGACAAGAGCGGCAAGCAGCTGGGTGCTGCCGTAGAGAGTACAACCGGTGGTTTCGGTGGCGATCTGAAGGTGCTCGTAGGTTTCGATACCGATGGCAAGATTATGGGTTATACAGTGCTTCAGGCTTCAGAAACTCCAGGTTTGGGTGCCAAGGCTGCTACCTGGTTCCAGAAGGACGGAAAGGGTAGCATCATCGGTAAGACTCCAAAGGATGGCGACCTCCACGTATCTAAGGACGATAAGAATGGCAATGCAGTAGACGCCATCACCGCTTCTACCATTACCAGCCGCGCCTTCCTCAAGGCTATCAACCAGGCTTATGCCGTTTATGCCAAGAAGGATGTTGACGGCGAGAGCGGTGCATCTCAGAAAGCAGATGCAGAGAGTGGTGTATCTAAAGTTGAACATAACGAAAAGAAAGGATAAACCGATATGAGTAATGTTAAGATTTTGATGAACGGACTCATCAAGGAGAATCCAACCTTCGTGTTGCTTCTCGGTATGTGTCCTACTTTGGCTACAACAACCAGCGCCATCAACGGTCTCTCTATGGGATTGGCTACCATGGCGGTGCTGATTTGTACCAACTTTGTTATTTCCTGTATCAAGAAGATTACCCCGGATATGGTTCGCATCCCTGTTTTCATCGTAGTGATTGCAGCCTTCGTAACCATCCTTCAGATGTTGATGAGCGCTTATGCTCCCGACAGCATCAATCAGGCGCTGGGTATTTATATTCCGCTGATTGTAGTAAACTGTATCATCCTGGGTAGAGCAGAGAGCTTTGCTGCCAAGAATTCGCCTATTGCCAGCCTCTTCGATGGCATTGGTTGCGGTTTGGGTTTCACCCTCGGTTTGACCATCCTGGGTAGTGCCCGCGAGGTACTCGGTGCAGGTAGTGTATTCGGTATCACTCTGTTGCCGGAGACTACCAACATACTGATGTTCATCCTGCCTCCTGGAGCTTTCCTCACCTTAGGTTACATCATTGCTATATTTAATAAGGTGAAGAAGTAAGCGTAGGCATCGCTTCAAATCAATGAAATAAAATAGAAATTATGGAATATTTATTGATATTTATCTCTGCGATATTCGTCAACAACATCGTCTTGTCGCAGTTTCTCGGTATCTGTCCATTCCTGGGCGTATCGAAGAAAGTTGATACAGCCATCGGTATGGGTGGTGCCATCGCTTTTGTCTTGACCCTGGCAACCATCATTACCTGGTGTGTTCAGAAGTATGTACTCGATCCGTTCGGATTGCAATATCTCCAGACCCTGGCGTTCATCCTCGTGATTGCAGCCTTGGTTCAGATGGTAGAGATTATCCTGAAGAAGGTTTCTCCTGCACTTTATCAGGCGCTCGGTATCTTCCTGCCTCTGATTACTACCAACTGTGCCGTGCTGGGTGTAGCCATCCTGGTTATCCAGAAGGATTACAATCTGCTTGAGAGCGTGGTTTACGCCTTCTCTACCGCTCTCGGCTTTGCCCTGGCTCTCATTGTCTTTGCCGGCATTCGCGAGCAGCAGGCTTTGGTTCGTATTCCTAAGGGCATGCAGGGCGTAGCTATCGTCATGGTAACTGCAGCGCTCCTCAGCCTCGCCTTCATGGGATTCTCGGGCGTAGATGGCGGTTTGAAATCGCTCTTCGGATTGGAGTAAAACTTTTACTGAAAGTTGATAAAATAATAATGGGAATTTGCGAATGGTATGAACCGATGCAAATTCCCATTTTTTGTACTTGATTTTTCTTACTCTCTTACTTGAGGTCTTGATTTTTCTTAACTCTCTGTCTTTATAAACTTGAAATTATAACTCTTTCTCTTTTCTTATCTTCTGTGTCCGAAACTTCCACCGCCATTGCTCTTGCTTGGTGTAGAAGAGCGAGGGGTGAATCCGCCGCCACGGTTGCCAGACTCGCTGCTGAATGAACGGCTCATGCTGCTGCGGTTGCCCCCGAAGATATTACTTCTTCCGCTTCCGAAGCTGCTGTTTCCGAAACCACGGCTGTTGTTTCCGAAACCACGGTTGTTGCTAGTGCTGCTGTTGCTGCTGCCGAAACCGCGGTTAGGGCGACTGTTGCTATTGCCGAAGCCCCGGTTGCTGCTGTTGCCGAAGCCTCCGTTGTTATTTCCGAAGCCTCCGTTCTGAGGGCGGCTGCTGTTTCCGAAGCCAGCGTTGTTGTTAGGGCGGCTTGCATTACCGAAACCACGATTTGGGTTCATCTGAGGTCTGTTCTCGCGGTTCAGATTTCCGAAAGATCTTCCTCTGCCGTAATCACCACGGTTGAATCCGTCTCTCATACCTACTCTAGGATGTCCTCCTGGGTGAGGGCCGCCAAATCTTCTTCCGTGATACCAGCTTCTGTTTCCGTTTACTCGCCAGCTATGACCTCCACGGTAAGATACGTAGAAGTGAGGGCAACCGAAGTAGAAATAGTCGCGGCGCGGATAGCGGGCGTAGATGCCGAAGTGCCAGTAGCCCGCATTCCAGTAGAGCGGACGGTAGAAATAGGTGGCATTGAGATATGTTCTATACTGCCAGTCGAGTAGGATATAGCTCAAATCCATATTGCGTTGGCGCCAGTAAGCACCATATAGGTCATCGTATGTATCTACACTCATCAGGTAGTCGAGATTCACCTCGTAAGCTGCCTCATACTGGTCTTCCGTAAGATTGAGCTCGTAAGCCATCTTGTCTGTCAGGAAGAGAGCCTGCTGTCTTGCCTGCTCATAACTCATTGCAGAAGCGGTAGTGAATGTCATCATGAACATGGCTACCAGAGCTATTATCATTCGTTTCATAATCGTATATCTTTAAATTGTTATACTTCATGTTTCTTTTTTTTGGTGCAAAGATACGATGTTTTTTGCTTCCACGGTCGGGATTTCCCCTAAAGGGGTGGGGGAAAATCCCTACTTCTTTATTTTGTGCCTGCGCAGTTCTATATATGATAAGGTATAGAACCGGTGAGGAACGTAAAGGTTTGCGTGAAGTTTTTCGCTGTTTTTGGAACAATCAAACGAAATATTTACTACCTTTGCACTCAGAAAAAAACAATCTGCTGAATAGATTGGAATTTAAAACGGAACGTAAAATAATAAAGACAAAATAAACAAATCATGAAAGAGCTAAAAGCATTAAACAAGCGCACTGCTCCTAAGAGCGTCGCTCCAGAGAAAATCATTCAGTTTGGTGAAGGTAACTTCCTCCGTGCATTCGTAGATTGGATTGTATGGAATATGAACAAGAAGACCGACTTTAACGGTTCTGTCGTTGTAGTTCAGCCATTGGCTGGTGGTATGGTTGACTGGCTGAACGGGCAGGACTGCCTCTATCACGTAAACCTTCAGGGTAAGGAGAACGGCCAGGCTATCAACACATTGGATCGTATCGACGTTATCAGCCGTGCACTGAATCCATATTCTCAGAACCAGGCTTTCATGGCTTTGGCTGAGCAGCCAGAGATGCGTTTCATCATCTCTAACACTACAGAGGCTGGTATCGCATTCGATGACTCTTGCAAGTTTACAGATGCTCCTGCAGCTTCTTATCCAGGCAAGTTGGTTCAGCTCTTGTTCCACCGCTACAAGTTCTTCGAGGGCGACCCAACCAAGGGTATGATCCTGATGCCATGTGAGCTGATCTTCCTCAATGGTCACCACCTCAAGGAGTGTATCTATCAGTATATCGAGCTCTGGAAGGGCGATATGGGTGCTGATTACGAGGGCTTCAAGGAGTGGTTCACCAACCACTGCTACGTTTGCGCTACATTGGTAGACCGCATCGTTCCTGGTTTCCCACGCGATACCATCAAGGAGATTCAGCAGAAGGTTTGCTACAAGGACAACCTCGTAGTTAAGGCAGAAAGCTTCCACCTCTGGGTTATCGAGAAGGCAGAAAATATGACAGTAGAGCAGATGCAGGAGGAGTTCCCAGCTCATAAGGCAGGTCTCCACGTGCTTATCACAGATAATGAGAAGCCATACCACGAGCGTAAGGTTACCCTGCTGAATGGTCCTCACACCGTATTGAGCCCTGTTACATACCTCAGCGGTGTAAACATTGTTCGCGATGCCTGCGAGCACCCGGTATTGGGCAAGTACATCCACAAGGTACAGTTCGAGGAGTTGATGCAGACGCTGAACCTCCCAATGGATGAGCTGCAGAAGTTTGCTTCTGACGTATTGGAGCGTTTTGAGAATCCATTCGTAGATCATCAGGTAACCAGCATCATGCTCAACTCATTCCCTAAGTTTGAGACTCGCGACCTGCCTGGTGTCAAGATTTATCTTGAGCGTAAGGGCGAGTTGCCACAGGGTTTGGTATTCGGTCTCGCTGCTATCATCACTTACTATAAGGGTGGTGTTCGCGAGGATGGTGCTCCTATCCAGCCAAACGATGACCAGAAGATTATGGACAAGCTCACCGAGCTTTGGGCTACCGGCGATACCCAGAAGGTAGCTGAGGGCGTATTGGGCTTCGACTATATCTGGCACGAGGATTTGAACAAGACAGTTCCTGGCCTTACCGAGTTGGTTAAGAAAGATCTTGACCTTATTCAGGAGAAGGGCATGCTGGAGGCTGTTAAGACTATCCTCTAATAAAAAATAATGTTCGTTCATAGGTTCAAATAACGATTAAGATTTGAAAAATAGTTATAAGGTTTTGTGTTAGTTGTTAGCTATAATCTTCTAGCTAATAGGTTAAAGGCGGGGAGCTTGTGAAAGCGCCTCGCCTTTTTGCTTATTGTCTGCTTTGTGATGTTTCAGAATCCTTAATGACCTTAATGACCTTGTCCTTAATGACCGGATGGTTGATGATGAGCGGCACTCTTTCTACCACTACCATGGAAGTGTCGAGGCCCAATGCCTTAGGCTCGTCAATACCTATCTTGCTGATAAGAGCGTAGATACTCATCAGCAGGTTCTGTTGGCGATTATCTGAACTCTCCGGGTAATATACGCGGTGAATGATGATGAATCGGAAATCGCCCGGAATTCCGTATTTGCGCAGCGAAGGATAGGTGCTTTGCAAATCTACCTTTCCGTCTGTTACCAGATCTTCCACTACTTGTCGCAGATAGAGACTCACCCTAGGCTCTATGCGGAAACCAATGTGCATGGTTACGCTGTAGAGGGTGTCGGGAATCAGAGTCTCGCAGTTGTACTCCAGCGTGTCAGGAGTGTCAACAAACTCCATGTTGATAAGCCAGTAATGGTCTGCACGTTTCGGCTGCTTGTTGATGATGGAGTAGAGCAACTTGTCATCTACGGCACCTTCCTTGTTGGCGTGGTTCACATAAACCAGGTTGGAAGCGTACTTAGGGATGCTCTCGTCGGCCTTGATGTCGGAGATAATCTGATAATAATCATCCAGCGGTTTGGTGCTGATATAATGGCGGCGTATCTTCATGGCTTTCACCCACACGTACATCATCAGGAACAGGATTCCTCCAATGAGCATCGTACACCATCCACCTGCAAGAAACTTTGACAGATTGGCAGTCAGGAAGATGGCTTCGATGATGCAGTATGCGCCCATAAACAGCATCGTGAAAATCCGTGCCACTCCCTTGCTGTGCAGGTAGAAACCGAGCAGCAGGGTAGTCATCAGCATGGTGATGGTGATGGCGAGTCCGTAGGCTGCCTCCATGTGCGAGGAGTTGCGGAAGAGCAGGATGATGAGAACCACGCCGATGTACATGGCGAAGTTGATCATCGGGATATAGAGCTGCCCCTTAACATGGGTAGGATGCTTGATTCGCATGCGCGGCCAGAAGTGCAGGTTCATGGCTTCGCTCAATATGGAGAAGGTTCCGCTGATGAGTGCCTGGCTCGCAACGATTGCCGCACCCGTGGCCATGATGATAGCGAAGAACAGCATGCTCTGCGGCATGATGGCAAAGAACGGATTCACAGCCAGCGCCGTATCTGCATGATTCAGCACCCATGCTCCCTGTCCCAGATAGTTGAGAATGAGCATGGTCTTTACGAAGCCCCAGCTGATGGCGATGTTCTTTCTGCCGCAATGTCCCAGGTCGGAATAGAGAGCCTCAGCACCGGTAGTACAGAGAAATACGGCACCCAGAATTAGAAACCATTCAGGCGATTTCGCCAGCAGCATGGCAGCATAATAGGGGTTGAAAGCCTTCAGTATCAATGGGTAAGACGTGATGCTGAAAGCTCCCACCACGCCCAGCAGCAGGAACCATAGCAGCATAAATACGCCAAACGATTTGCCAATACTCTCTGTGCCAAACCGCTGCACGAAGAAGATGATGGTGATGATGGCAAGGGTGATGGGGATAACTGGCAGGTTGGGACTGATGCTTTCGAGTCCTTCGATGGCTGTGGTCACGGTGATGGCAGGGGTGATGATTCCGTCTGCCAGCAGGGTGCTTGCGCCAATGATGGCCAGTAGGTAAATCCACTTGCTCTTGAGTCGGCGCAGCAAGGCATAGAGGGCGAGGATGCCTCCCTCGCCATTGTTGTCGGCACGCAGCGCCACGCATACATATTTGATGGTGGTCTGGAGGGTGAGTGTCCAGATGATGCATGACAGTGCGCCCAGGATGGTGCTCTCGCTGATGCTTTCGCCCGTATGCAGGATAGCCTTCATCACATAGAGAGGTGATGTTCCGATGTCTCCGAATACAATGCCTAATGTAACGAGCAATCCCAGGAAGCCTACTCTGTGATGATTGCAGGCTACTGAACTTTCTGCTTTTTCTTTCATTTTTCTTCTCTTATTTAAATTAAATATTATCCTTTTTGGGACATGAAAATGTTCTTTGTGATTATAAATTTGCGTGCAAAGGTATAAACATAAGAGGTAAGATAGAATTTGTTTAACAAGATTTATCGGATTTAACCTTTATTCTTTGACGATATGAAGAGACGAATAGAGGCGAATGCTGATAAGACTACTCCCGAGAAACTTCTGAACCTTGCGAAACTTGAATCATTAATAAAGGCGGGGAGCTTGTGAAAGCGCCTCGCCTTTTGCGTATGTTTTGTAAGTTTCTTTTCAAGTGACTGTTGTAAAGAAAAACAGTTATTCAATGATGTGGTTGATGACCATTCCTGCGATAGCCATTCCGAAGGTTGCGGTGATGTGGCAGAGCGAACCGTTGATCTGTGCCTTAGTAGAGCACCATTCGTGTTCTACCAGTTGCTGGTCGCCCGGAGCATCATATACGGCAGTATCGGTACCCCTCTCTCCGCTAATGAGTTTGGCTTTCGGGCATAGGCATCCGCCCGTGCCGCATGCTTTGTTCACCCCTTGGTTCTGCATCGGTTTTTCTTCACTGTATACGCACTGGAATTTTCGTCGTGGGAAGGTTTTGTTCTTCTTGAATTTCTTTCGCAGTGCTCTTGCCAGCGGGTCTCCATCCACCTTCCAGAATTCAGATTTTCTTACCATGAATGGGTCGGTGCGCAGGGCAGCTCCCATAGAAGATATAAAGGTGATTTCCTTAGGTAGGGCAGTGGCACGCAGAATGAGGTCAGCCTTATCCTTCAGCGAGTCGATGGCATCGATGATGAAGTCGTATTGCTCCATGTGGAATTCATCGGCAGTTTCTGCCTGATATATTTTCTGATAGGCTGTGATGTTGGCATCGGGGTTGATTTCGAGCAGTCGGTTGCGCAGCGCCTCTACCTTCACTTCGCCTATGGTTCGGCTTGTAGCCATCAGCTGGCGGTTGCAGTTGGTTACGCATACCCTGTCGCTGTCTACGATTGTGATGTTTCTCACGCCGCTTCTCAGGAGTCCTTCTGCGCACCATGATCCTACTCCTCCGATACCGAAGATGAGCACTCTTGCCTTCTGAATTTTCTCAAGATTATCCTTTCCCAGGAGCAGTTCGGTGCGTCGCTGCATTCCCCGCTCCATTGTCGTTATTTTATTCTCCATTTTATTGTTTGTAAAGAATTCCAATGTATATATCTGATGCAAAGTTAGTGAATTTTTATTTCATCCATGCTTAAGTTAAGAGTACTTGCCACAATATCAGCTGATACTCCAGCCTGTAGAAGTTTTTTGGCTGATTGCAATTTTTCCTCATTAGCTTTTTTTAATTGCTCCTCAGCTTCCTTTCTCTGCTCCTCAGCTTCCTTTCTCTGCTCCTCAGCTTCCTTTAACTGACTAGAGGTTGCCTCCAACTGACTAGAGGTTGCCTTAAGTTTCTCCTCTGTATCATCATTAGCCTTCGTCAAACGCTCCAACCTGCCGGCAAGCGTCTTCTCTACGCTCACCATATCCCAGAATTCATCATAACCCAGAAGTTCCTCCTCGGTATAGGCTGATTCTTCAATCTCTGATACGGCTTTGGCTATCTCCGGATTTGCCAGCAGTTCTGCCGGAACTTCCTTCGTTTTCTCATCAATTTCTGTCAGATACCTAAGCCATAAAACCTGCATTTTCTTCTCTGTAAACGTATGAGGCGTAAACTTCGGCAACTCTACAAATACCAGATGCAAACCATCAATTACTTTTTCGGTATGTTCCTCATGTACAAGATGGTAATAGTGGTAATAATCATCCAGTTCAGGCTCAAATACTTCATTAACCAAGTTGAGAGAATAAACTGGCTTCAGAAGAGAATAATCTTCTCCCCTGTTTAGCTGCTTTACATATGCCTTGGAAGCATTGAAGAGAACTCGCTGCTTAAACTCCGCAGACCAAACCATCTGCATTTCTACAATAAACTGACGTCCCTGGGCATCCTCGCATCTCACATCCACTATACTATATTTTCGTGTGGGTGTCTGGGGAACCATTTCAGGCGTAAGATATGTCACAGAAGTGATTTCCTCTTCCTCTCTCTTAAAAGGAAGAAGGGCGTTAAGCAAACTTTTTACCAACTCGGGATGTTCGCCAAACACTTTTTTGAAGGTCAAATCGGCCTTAGGATCCAAATATTTCATAAGCCTTTCTTTTTTTTCTGCAAATATACGCCAATATTCCGAAACTTGCAAGCCTTTTCATATTTTTTTTGAATTTCTCTTCTTTACACAATAATCAAAGCCCGATAGGAGAGCGTTGCTGCTTCCTGTCGGGCTTGAATCAACTTAAAAAAATAAATACAATGAAATCCTTTCCGAAAATCGGCTAGATATGGAAATCTACCAACTTCAGCCATCGCTTGACATCAAACGACGGACAGTCTTTGTGAACGTTCGGCAAATCGCGGTGGCCCAGTATCTCTGCATCAGGATAGGAGAGGCAGAGGCTCTCCAGAAGCGAATACAGAGCCTGATTCTGGGCTGGAGTGCGCGTATCGGCAGGCTTGCCGTTCTTGTCGAGACCTCCCTCATAACAGATGCCGATGCTGTGGGCGTTGTAATGACGGGCATGGGCTCCTACCTCTGATTCCGGACGACCCGGATATACCACACCATCCTTCGTGATGTAATAATGATAGCCGATACTCTTGAAACCGCGGGCAAGATGGCAGGCCTCCAACTGCTCGAATGTGAAATCCTGAGTCACTCTCGTGGCAGAACAGTGGATCACGATGAGTGAAATGCTACGATGTTTCTGTGTCATGGCAACCTCCCTTCTTTTAGCAGTTCTGTACACAGAATGAGCTGGCTACAGCTGTTAATACCGTGATGAGGAAGTTGATGATGGTTTTCCAATTTACTTTTTTCATTTTGCTTTGTTTTTTAATGATTAATACAAAGTGGATAATGATAGTCACATGCTTGTTTTAGTGGTTGAAATTTAGTTTCAGTAAGCGTTTCTGGAAGAAGAAGGGCGGGGGAGGAACTGCCAGCCCGGATACCCGTAAAAGGCAGGCTCTTGAGTCGTTATGATTTGCTGTTTATCCGTAATCGTCAGGATGAAAACCAGCCGCTTTGTGCCTTCGGAATATCCCTGTCGCCGGTCAGTTCACTCCTTCCTTCTTCTGTCGTTTCGCATATTCGAGAGACGGATCACTACTCCAGGCCGTCTCCGCTGTCGCCTGTTCCGTCGGTACTGCCGCCTTGTGATGTACCGCCGCCCTGTGTGGTATCGCCAGTGGTGGTATTGCCTGCAGCGCTCTCGCTAGAGTTGAGGAGATCCATGGCGTTCTTGGCGTTGGCATCGAGAGAGAGCTGGGTGTTGCTGAGCTTGCCGGTAGCACGTGCTCTGAGGCGGTAGCCTTCTACAAACTTGGCGAGGTTCCACTCCTTGATGCTGGCGGCTCCCATCTTGTTGATGATGCCGATGGAGAAGATGGCGAGGTTGTCTATCTTCACTGCCTTGTTCTGGAGCACGAGCTCCTTCACACAGCTCACCATATCGGTGAGAAGGCCTTTGATGGCACCCTTCGAGAACGGGGTGTTGTGGCTCGCCATGTGTTCGGCGAGTTTATCGATACCGATGGTTTCTGTTACTACTGGTCGCGCATAATATTTGCCATACGCTTCCTTGATTGTCTTGTTCTTGTTCTTCACTAACTTGATGAGAATCATACTTTTAAAAATTTAGTTTTAGTAAAAAGCAGTCTGTGTCTCCGCCGAGACCGTTGCTGCATCAACCTCTCTGATTGACGATACAAAGATACAACATTCCTGAACCCCCAACTATGCGATTTGTGCGATTTGCAGGGATTCGGGAAAAAAAGGTTGAAAAAAGTGGTATTTTTTATGTTAAAATCGAAAAAAGTTTTTGTTGTATCAGGTATTTAGCGTATTTTTGCCGTAATTAGACGATTCGCATTATGGAAACAAGAAATAATATTAATCCGCGTCCTTTCCAGCCGGTTAGTCCTGATTGTATTTTGAAGGAGGAATTGGAAGCTCGCAGTCTTCCAATTTCTGACTTTGCTCATAAAATAGGGCTTGAAGAGTTTGAATTAGATAAACTTTTGAATGGAACGTTATGTTTAAGTCCTGAGATAGCTTCTTCTTTAGAACGTTTTTTGGGCATTCCTGCTTCTTTTTGGCTTTCTTTGCAATCTGCTTATTTAACTTGCAAGCATTTTGTAGGTTATTATTTGTGCCAGTTATATGATTTGCGGCTTGGGTGACGAAGTAGGAATGAGGAGATAAGACTGCCCACCAAACGTGATGTGTGGAGGCGTTATGAAGAATTTCGGTTTCTGTTAAGGTGGGAATATTGGAAATCACAAATTGTGATATCCAATGTATTAATATAATTGGGAGGTAGTCGAAATTTTGACCACCTCCCTCGCAACTTTACAAATAGTTATACTGCAGCAAACTGAAAATACTTATAAATCCTCCCCATTGGCATGATTGTATTCATTATCATAGTACATACTAATGTAGTATTCTCCATTATAACTTACAATTCTGAACCAGACGGGTTTCATAGAAAATTCGTCAAACGTAATTTTGTCAGTTATGTCTGCTATATCTTTCTTAATAGTCTCTGATGGATTTTTTAATTCTTCAGCAGAATATTTCTCTTTTATTGCAATTTGAACTTTGGTGTCAATATTTTCAAAATCTGGATTTTGTGAATAATATGCTGCATAAATTTTATTGTGAACAGTCATTTCATACGAAATGTCCTCCTCATCAGACAAAGTGTATTTATCAAGCGGAATGTACCGTTTGTTGTTTTCAAATTGGCTCACAAGAATATTAAAACGTATTTTTATTTGGGCTTCATCTACAGTGTTTTTATCGGCAAGCATGATTCTATATACCTTATTATTGTTGGTGCAGATATATACATTAACATTACGCCCATTAAATTCGCCTTCTAACCATTCAAGGTCTCCCATTTTCTTAGGAACAAAGCCTTTAGCTATCAACTTTTGTTTTATTTCTGTTTTTGTACCATCCACAGGTATTCCAAGAAATTTTGTAACGTCTTTGTTTTGAGCAAATGATGAAAACGAAATCATCATAGCTATCATCATAAGAATAATCCTTTTCATATTTATCAATTATTTATTTCATATAGCAAGAGCCTTTTTATTTACTTTTCTAAGCCAGGGATAGAGCCATGCGCTTGCAAAAGGCTGTTTGCTTCTCTCCTTCGCCCACGCTTCTGACCTGATGAACAAATCGGAAGGGATGGTTTCAATTTCCTTCCCTACCAGCTCTACGTCATGGTCCAGATTGAATTGGGTAAGCAGCTCGTAGAGCGGATCATCAAAATAATCTGCAAAGATATGTTCCCTGATCTCCAGGTTTTCAAACTCAAAGGAACACAGAAAATAGTCTGCAGATGCATGAAGTATCTTAAACATATTTATGTTATTATATTCTTGGTCCCATAAATTTTTGCCATGTTTATATTTCGATTGCAAAGATACAAAAAATCGAAATAACTACCAAGCTTTTTAGCAGTTATTTCGAGATTATTTTATAGTTCGATTATATTTTGATAAGTTTACAAGAAATCGTGTAGCATTTTAAATCAAGGAATTCCTATAATAAACTCACCCTGGAAGGGATATGCATAGTGTGTTGTATGCATTCCCTTCCAGGGTGATTTTTTATGGTTCATCCAGAAATTCGATGATTTCTGCTACTTGTTGCCGGCGTAGCCCGAACAGAGGCTCTGCTTGAGCTCGGGACACCGGTTGATCCATCTCACCAGCCGGTTGAGCGCTACCCTGGGGGTAGCGGTGGGAAAGTAGAGCATGGCGAGCTCCGCCTTCCCGTAACTTCTGTCTTCTATCATAATTTGTTCTTTTTAGTCTGTTTTTGTCAGTTGCTTCTTTCTTCTGCCTGGTAGAATAAAATCTCTCCGAATCATAAGAAAATCCCTCCGAAAGATACGGAAATCCCTCCGAAAGATATGGAAATATCTCCGAAGCAGAATTTCCTAAAATGGGAGATCTTCGGGCGGAATATTCTCGCTGCCATCCATCTTCTGGTTGTTCTCTATCTCGTCAGGACGCATCTCTATCACCTTCCAGCCGTTGCCCGTCTTGCGGTGAATCTTCTTGAATCCCAGCGCCTCCATGAACATCGAAATATCCTTGTTCGACATCGACTGGCGGAAGGCGGGGTTCGTGCAGATGCGCTCCATCACATCACTCGCCGTAACAAACTTGCAGAACTCGGACGGCGTATCGGCATCAGGAACACGGTAGAACTTGTTGATGCGCTCGGCTATATAGTTGTTTACACGGAAATAAAGATTGTGGCGCTGAATCTCCTCGTTCTCCTCCTTCGTAAACCAGTAAACCCAGTCGCAAGGCTCACCCCTCCGGCGCTTCTCTATCACCTCCTGAGCCAGTGCCACAGCCTGGGAGTAGATGCCCTCGTAATTGAAGGGGAAGTCGATGGGACTCTTGATCTTCTCGATGCGCCAGATGAGGAAACGGCGGTTCTCGTCATCATCGATGATATGAATCTCATTGCTCGTGGCGCAGAACCCCGCATTGTTCTGCAGAATGCAGTCCCACTCGGCATAAGGGATTCGCATGCTGATGTTGCGCTTCGTAATGTTGCTCTTGAAGGAATCCAGGTTCTTGCCGCGCAGACAGCTGAACTCATCGAGACATACTATCGCCTTGCTGGCACACATCTGCAGGAAATCCTTGTTCTTGTAGTCGCCCGTAGAATCGTTGGCGAAATACTTGCGCAGATGGGGCGGCAGGAGATGGTCGAAAAACGTGGTCTTGAAGATGCCGCCCTTGCCTACGAAAACCATGATAGACTGGTTGGTGACATCGGGGCGCACCCAGCAAACCACCATGTTGACCAGCCATTTCTTGAAGGCATAGGCAAAATCCTCTTCCGTATGGCGGTAACCGCCGGTCTGCATCACGGTTACCCGATGGGCCAATTCAGCGATATAGTCAGTCTTCCGGTCCATTTCGGCAGACTCTTCAGATATTCCTCCATGGGGTTGAATTCGGGACTGAAGTTACTTCTGATTACCGTATCCAGCTTTTTCTGGGTGGTACAGATGTTCTCCAGTTCCATCTTCACGAACAGGGAATTGCTCACCCGGGTATCCACTTCGGTCCAGTCGAGATAGAGCTTCTCTCCGGTGTTGATGGCGCGCACTTCATACTGGTTGCTCAGCGTGTTGTGGTGCATTTCATATCGGGCTCCCAGCCATCCCAGCAGTGCTCTCATGCTGGTATAGCGTTTCTGCTCATCCTCTCCCTGCTGTCTTATCTTCCAGGTTCCCAGCCGCTCGGTATGCTTGTAAATCTCCCGTGCCACCCGCTCGGTATCGGCATATTCGCTGCCAAACTTATCTGCCATGTGTTTCACAGCCTCCTCCTTTTCGGCTCCGAAACAGAGGCAGAATGTGGCGTATCTTACTACGTAGCTGTTGTGATGATGCTCCTCAAACCGCTCTTCCCAGCTCTCCGCCAGTTTGTCTACATATTGCAGAATCTCTTCGGTGGTGAGCGTTTTGGGTGGCGCCTCGTCTTCCTGTTTGCGCGGGCTTTTCTTTCTGGTTTTTTCAGCCTCCGTCTGTCTTTTCCTGTTCTGTTCCTCCTGTAGCTTTGTGGCTTTTTCGAAGTTCTCCACCTCCTCCCAGGTGATGGGTAGAACTTCGGCATTCCAGTTGAAGTAAGCCTCGGGGTCGTAAGCCAGTCCGCAGCTTCTCACCATGTCCTGGCATTGTTTGTCGCTGCTGATACCCAGCAGTTTGTCGTACATGCTCATGGCTTTCTGTATGGCGAGCTGGTGGAGTTCGGTGGCAGTGAGATTGCATCCTTCAGGCCGCATATATCTGAGCAGGATGCGGAATCCCTTGCCCGAGACGGTGATGTAGAAGACCATGGTGAAGCGCTGTTTCAGGGCTTTTTTCTTAAGATCTGCGATGTCTTCGGGGGGCACGTCATCATAATCGAGCATCAGCCAGAAGGTTTCCTTCCTGAAGTCGGTCAGCTTCTTGGCATTACCTTTGAGCTGCACGCTGGGTGTGATGCATGGCAGCCGGTGCTTGATGTCCTCTGCCGTTCTCTTGTCCACCTTCATCATCGCCCTGTAGCCTTCGGTATTGGCTTTTACCGGTGCCGAATGCATGATGTTGTACTCCAGCACCGCTCTGTTAGGGAGCGGGTTGCTGGCAGAGGAAAACAGGTTAGTGAAAAATGAGGGCAAGGCCTCTTTCTCCTCCATGACTTCCTGTTCTCTGTTGATTGCTTCTGTTGTTTTCTTTTTTGCCATATTTTTAAAATTTAAAGGGTTGTCAGTTTGATGAATTTCTCATAAATTTTAGCGGATTTCCTGGAAACCGAGTTGTATGGAAGTTTCTCTCTGAACAGTGCCCATTTTCTGTTTCTCTCTTCCCAATAATCATCTCCTTTCTCTTCCTCCCACCTGTCTACTTTTTCCTTGTAGATTTTCAGTTTGGATTGGTATCCTTCCTGATGTCTGTTCTCTATGTCTTTCTGCCTCAGGTAGCTTTTGATAGCCTCTTCCATGGCAAGGAGTTTTTCGGGAGTGAATGTTCCGTTCTCTATATCCATGCTAACGGTATTCCTGCCGCCCTCGATTTCTAACAGCTTTATTTGGTTTATACCTAACTTTTTGGCAAAGCCGAATTTTACGTTGCCTTCTTCTGCCAGTTCTTTTAAAAAACTGCCCATGTCTAATGTTTCTTTAATCTTTTGATTGTTCATGCTGCGAAATTACTACAAATTTGTGAATTGGGTGGTTGAGCGTCATGACGCTCAATTTTTGCAAACAATAACCTAGGTTAAAGTTTTTAACGCAGCAAATCGGTGCCCCTTTCTGGGGGTATTTTGAAGATGAAGATGATGTTTGGTTTTGTATTGCCTGTCGGAAAAAAAAGCTGAAAAATGACGAGGTGAAGGGTGAAGGGTATATTTTAAA
>OHPQ01000080.1_pt1 | contig 95430 bp, 100 predicted proteins | sample 1577821 | NCBI WGS metagenome assembly OHPQ01 (sample SAMEA3879509, study PRJEB24766) | human gut metagenome | biome: human-associated habitat; feature: feces | place: USA | collected 1985/1987 | reverse complement strand
ACTTGATATCTCCGACTACCTTATCGCCGATATACGGATAGATTTGATTTTTCGCAGTACATTCATACCGGTCATATGTAGTGCGTTCCACAGATGGAAACTTAAATACCTCAAGCCAGTTCTGCATACTGTCACTAAGCCTTTTCTTTGTTTCCTGCGACTCAATTATTGAGTCATTAAACGCTGCAATATATTCCGTCATCTTCTTGTTGACCTCAGCCTTTGTCGTACCTGAAAAGCTTTTTCTTTTACGCTCACCGCTTTCATCCATATACCAAACAACACCACCCCAGCGGTTGTCCGTTCTCTTGAATGCGTTGCCGTTTGTAAGTAATTTCCTTGTTGACATAATATCAGCTCCTTTTCAAGTACAACAACATACCATAAATCAATCTGAATATCCAGACCAAATTTGAATTTCTCAAAAATCGCCCACATCGTTTTTATTTGTTGTTTTCGATTACTTTCCTGCTGAATGCAATAAAATCGCAACACGGGCAACATATAGCTCAACAGAGGGATTACATTGACATTGTAAATCCCTGCTCCTCGTCATTTTCGATTTCATTCTGATTAACTGTTCTGTCGGTTTTAAGTCCGTGAGCAACCTTTTTCTCTTCAAGTTTAGATTTTAGTTTGCTGTCAACCTGACCGAATAATTTAGCTCGTTTACGCTTGCAACTGTTTGCAATCAATTTTGCGAGTGTGAAGACTATTCCTGAAACAGATTGCTCAACACTTGATTTATCAATTTCCATTGTCGGAGTTGCCTTGGATAATAAACTAATCGACTTCAAGATGTAATTCTTAATACTTCTGAACTCCTTGTTATCTTCAAGCGGTATATCGGGCCTTTCTTTATCGTAGTATAATGACAGTTTTTCTCTGTTGATTTCGTTCCACTTCAAATAGAGATACTCAAGATTTTTATCCTTTGCAATTTCCGCCACAATATTATTGACGGTTTCCTTGATTGATTTGGGAAGGTAACCATACATCAACCTGCCGTTGTAACTTTTGAGCTGTTCATCAAGTTTTCTAAACAGCTCAACCATTTTATCGGAAACATAAACATCCGAATCAATATTTGAAAATAAATCATCAATTACATTCTTTGCTTCATTTTTAAGTTCATCACGGATTTCTGTCTGCATTTCAAACAACTTGTATTGCTCATTTCTGAATATATCATTGCCGAATGAACTACGCATACTCTCAATGCCATTGTTAGTAAGATATCCTTGTCCTGATTTAGAATAAACAAGCAGATGTATGTGAGGATGATGTGTTGTGTTATGAAATGCTCCGTACCATTGCAAATCGCTTGGCTCTATTTTATGAGCCTTGGCAATTTCTAAAACATTTCTTCTCACAAGACTTTTCCACGCATTTGCATTGTTGTAGCCAAGTCTTTCAGCATCTTCTCTTTTAAGACTAATGACATGAGTCCACACAATTCCATTGTGACTTGAAACTTCATCCGCTACCTCATCAAGATTTATCTTGTTATCAGTTTGAGAAAACAATCCGTGGTTACCTAACTTCTCAACACCGGGTCTTTCAGCATAATAGTTTACCAGCTTTTTAACACCGTCTATCCTGTCTGCGTTGCGTTCAAGGAATTCATTCAGAAACTCCGTTGCATTAACCTTAGTTTTATTTTCAAGATAAGACTTCATCTCGGGATAATCCCAAGCTTCAGGTACAGTTTTAAGTGCAATGCAGATTAAATCATTTTGCGTTTTAGTTGCAGGGGAGTTATCAATACCGTTTGGCAGTTTTTCAACACCCTCACGAGTGCCCATATATTTTATCAGCTTACCTGCATTTGATGATGCAGGATTTTTTATATATCGGCTTGTAAAAATAATCTTCGGCATAGATTAACCTCGTTGGAATTTGTACGCATCTTCAAAAGTTATAATGCCATTGTTCCTTGCAACTTCTTCCGCACAGAGATTATTGAGCGCCGACAATGAAACTTTATCAATCTGATTTGTTGCTGATATAACATTACTTAGTTTTGCTTGTTCTACAGCCACCTTAAAAAGCATCTCAGAAATATTTTTCTCAACACTTTCAATCTCACTTTTAATAGTCTGAGCGAGTATTGGCGAGAGATAATCAATACATTTCTTCTGATGAAGATAACCAATGTAAAACTGAACAGCCTGACAGACAAAATCACTTTTTGAAGTTGCATTTGCTGTATCAAGCATTTCTGTCATTTCTTCTACCATTGAAGGTTTCATCCAATAGGCATATTTCTTTTTATTTTCGCTCATTTCTGATAGACCCCTCAAATTCTGATTTTTGACATACTGCAAAACCGCATAACAGTCGGCTCTGCCGTCTGATGTGACACCGTGGGGAGACGCCCCACTTTAACCTGCTTAAAATAATTTCCCCTTAATTCGGTGTAAAATCGCAGTTGCCACTTGCTTTTTGAAATTTTCTTTGGATTATGTTCTTCTGACTTTCAAGCATTGCCTTATCCAATTGGCTTTGATTAAAGTGATCAACCGCTGTTTGGATGGGCTTGATCGTATAGAGTAAATTACCGTTTAACTTCAACCCGTTTTGAGTAAAAATCTTGGTGTGTTCAGTTGAAATCAATTCTTTTTCTTCAAGCGCTTTAACATATTTCTGCACCGTATTTACAGAAGTGTTTAAGGTTCTTGCAATAGTTTTGTAGCTGGGATAGCAAGTATAGTTCTTACGATTTTCACAACTCATCAGATATGAGTACAGAGCAATCTCCGGCATTCTTAAACCTAAACAGAAGATATCATATGGCATAGGAAAAAATCTATTATTCATTCGTCCTCACTTTCCCAGTTGACTTTCAATCCAACTGATGAAATTTTCTTTTGGCACTACCATTCTTGAACCGATTTTGATAACAGGAAAGTCCTTGCTATGCATAAGTTCATAGGCAGATGAATCTGCAATCCCAAGCACCTTTGCAATTAATACGGCATTCAAAAACAACGGAAGTTCATCATAACTTTTGTAAACGCTTTGTTTCAAATTAATCACCTCTGCTTTTAAAATAACAGAAAATTGACAGTCAGACAATAGAATTGTATAATCTTAGTTGGAGTGATGTTGATTATCGAAAATCTAAAACATTTACATTTTCTAATTTTGGGAGCAGATTATGAAGAAAGATTACTCGGAATATAAACATACGGATTACGAAAAATATAATATTGCAAGGCAAAGCAACAGCTATGTGTACTATGATTTCTTCATTAACTTTGCATCATTCGATCCTGACTCGAAATTGTTTTCAATCAAAGTTGATAGGGTTAATGAAGACCTGTCTATGAAGGACGCTATTGATGAATTTGAAGAACTCGAACGCTCACTTAGAAATGTTCATCCTGACATTTTGTCTGATGAAGATATTGCTGATTATGAACAGAGTAGGGTTGAAGGCTTAGAGAAAAACAGAGCCTTGCGAAAACATTTCTCTGCAAAATATAATATTGACTGGGCTGATAGTGACAAGTATTTTCAAGATCTTATAGATGAATACGAAATTAAAAAAGAAGAGCCTCTTCATAATGTGCTTAGCGGTGCTGTAATTGACCTGCAAATAGGTGAGGGAATTCTTGATTTTATCTATGCAGACTTTAAAACACCATTTAAAGAAAGCTACGGATTTGTTTCTGCTTTTGACAAATTCATTAAAAACAGCGAAGAGAAAAGGCACATTGAATTTAATGAAAAACCTGAAAAAATATACAACTGTAATCAGGAAAATGTTGAAATGTATTTCAAATATACAGACAGAAAGCTTTTCATTGAGAATATAGCAAATGCGTCTTTATACTCAGCAATTTGTCCTCCTGTGTTTTTGAAAGAAAACTTACCCGTTGAAGGTTTGAAGTGGTATTACAACTATCTAATTACATTACAGAATGAGTATAAGGAGCTAATAGAATTCTGCTTTGACGAAGACTTCTATCCGGAGGTAATGGAGAAAATCAAGCCGGCTGAGAGGTATTATCTTTATAAAATAATTCATAATCAACCTCTGACAATTCAAAGAGAGGAGTATTTTAGTTACAGCAGAAGCAATCCAAATGGAAAAATCCTGCCGATTCATTTATCTCATGAGGATTTTCTCAGCAGAGTTATGAATGAATATGAGCCGACTGAACAGCATAAGGAATTTCAAAAGAAATATAATTTAAGTAATGCCGAAATGGAAGTATTCTGCCGTTTTCCTATTTCCCCTAATACGAGTTATAAATTCAGAAACATCAGAAAAGCACTTGAACTTGAATTCACAAAAATGCTTGAACAGGATATTCGTTTCAGAAAATGCAAACGCTGTGGCAAGTATTTCATTATGAAGGGCAACTACAACACAAACTACTGTGACAGAATTGCCGAGGGTGAAATTCGGAACTGTCAGGATATTATGGCACTTGAAAACTACAAAAAGAAAACGGCGGACAACGCCGCCATAAAGATTTATAACAAATATTACAAGAGATATTCCGCCAGAGTTAAGGCTCATACCATTCTTGAAAAGGATTTTAAAAAGTGGAAATATCAGGCAATGACTAAAAGGAATGAGTGTATTGATGGTAAGCTTACAGAGGAAGATTTTATCAATTGGATGGAGAGTTGCTTCCCAAATAGGAACAGAAAGCATTAAAATACAGACCAGAAAATTTAATCAACTTGATACACAAACTTTTCAGCGGTTTCTTAGCTTATCATTGTTTATAGCGACGCAGATTTTGAATGTGCAACATTGTAAAAAACAGGAAACCACATTTTCGTGATCTCCTGCTGAGAAACGCAAGTAGCACGATTGCTGTTGCCTTAAATATTACGACCACTATATTTTTCTTTTACTTTTTCCATGTTTGTGGCATTAAAAAAGTATTCCTAGATAATAAAGATAAACTATTTTGCTTTTGAGCAACAACAAATATTTCTTTTCCACTTATTTCATCCACTTCTTGACTCATGTTTTTAGCGCTAAAACAATATGAATCAATTACACGAAAACCAGCTTTTTGAAGCAAGTTATCTATTCCTTTTATAGTATAACGCCTGTCTCTAATAATATATTCACAAGGAAGACTATTTTTACTAAAAAATTGCTCCTTTCTATACACTATACCGGACTTATCATCGATTAACATAGAATCACCGGAAAACACATCTCCTGTTTTTTGCATAGTATTGGTTCCTTGAAGTTTTAATAGTGCGTCTATGTTGTCATCAATATCTTCAAGAACATTCCAACATTTTCTTTTTGTATATGTCATATTCATGACAGAAATAATTAGGATACCTTTATTATTTAAAATCTTTCTAATTGATTTCAATAAATTTAGGTTCTCTTTGTCGTTGGGAAATGATCCAATAACATCATAAAGAGCAATCGCTACATCATATTTTTCTTTAAATTTATATGACCTTACATCTCCGCTAATAAAACACTCAGGATTATATGCTTTTTGAGCCGATTTGATATTTTCTTTTGAAAAATCAATTCCCTTGGTTTTTATACCTCTTTTATTTAATTCTATTGTGTGTCTACCAATACCACAACCAACATCAATTACTGAATCATTCTTCTTGATATATTTTTCACAAAGATAATCTATTTCTTCCTTTGTGCGTGAAGTCCATTTGTGATTTTGCATATTCATCATAGAATAAGCTTGCTGAATAATATCATTTGAATATTCTAGATAAGCATCCAATTGTTGTGTATCATCAATTCGTGGAGGTTGGGAGTTAAAAGTAAAAGCCAACCATTCGTATCCTTCGGGTAATTCTCTGTTTAAAAGAAAAGTTCCCCTCTTATATGTTTTTTTAATGCGTTTATTTAAGCCTTTATGATCAACATAAAATTCAGTATTTACCATTCCACACGAATAATTATCTATCCATGAGCTGTCATCAAAAATATCATATGCTACACTTTTTAATTTATCTAATTTTTTGTTTATAGTATTTGGATCTACTTTTCTCATGGTTGCTCTCTCTAATGCCTTGATTGTCATTGGATTTGAAGTGAACAATCCCCAAGCGTAACAATCAGACAACCCCCATATAGAATGAAGAAGTTTACTGCCTATACCATTACCGCGAAATTGCTTTGCTACAACCAATTGAAGAATCCAGATAATATTTTTTGTCTTTTCTCCTTTCCTTTTTATATAAAAAGCATGCCCAATAAGATTTGATTCAAAATAAACCATTGCGACAAATCTGTCTGGTTTATTTACAAAATTCTTTTTTATCATACTTGGTGGAAATTTCACTCTTTCATTACACTTGGAACTGTCTGGACAATATGAAGACCATACACCGTAGTGTTCTGAAAACAGATTTGATGTGTCAATAATCTCTTTTTCAGACATATTACAGCATGGAATGTTTTTGTAAACTAAATAATCTGTTTTTCTTAATTTATTATGTTTCATTAAATCATCACCATAAATCCTTTCACCTATAATATATATATCCTAAAAAATTGCATATAAATATGCAATTTACAAAATATTATAATAGAATATATACTGCATTTAATATTTTGTAATGAAAGTTTGTCACTTATGAAACACAAACAAATACTCGTGTGCGATGAGCAAAAAGTTATATTTCACGCTGTTTGTTTTCCAATAACCTGTTGCCCTGCAATTATGCTGTTCCTTTATGATGATTTCCTTTAGCTTAAAGCCTGCGTCCTGAAAGATTTTCATTACCTCAAAAGACATCGGAACCATATGCCCTTTCTGACGGGTATCTCCCATAAGCACTGCACAAAACTTATCTTTCTTTAGTACCCGATAACTTTCGGCTGCAACCTTTTTCATTTCTTCAAGAAAATCCTTGACTTTAAGCTGAGATAAATCTCCGTCTATACCGTCGCTGTATTTGATGATATTAGCGTAGGGTGGATGAGTGCATATCAGGTCAATACTCTCATCCGGGATAAACTCAAGATTTCGTGCGTCGCCTTTTTTTATATACACTTTTCCTGTTGCAGGTTCGTAATCAAAATCAATCTTTTCTCTGCACCGTTCTAAAGCAACATCGTTAATATCCACTCCGATTATATCACGATTCAGTAGCTTTGCTTCAACAAGCGTTGTTCCGCCGCCTGCAAACTGGTCAAGCACTAAATCTCCTTCTTTTGAATAGCGGAGAAGAATATTGCGAGGAATGTACGGCGACCAGTTACCTCTCCACTTTGCATCGTGAGTTGCCCAATCTCCACGTTTCGGAAACGACCAATGCGTTGTCATTTCCAATTCAAAATCTTCAGGTTCCCATTTAGTTATCTTTTTATTTGGCACTATACAAGCCCCATTTCTATAAGATGGTTATATAACATATTTCTTCCTGACCAATTCCAATATGTAATATCCTGCTCTATAAATAACCACTTAATGGCAAGTAAAATAATTGCAATAGGTCTTAATATTCCATCTCCATCCGGAAAAACTACATTTTCTAATACCTTAAAACTATATTCATTAATTTGAAAAATATTGATAATTTGCTTTGCAACTATATCGTATTCATGCTCATAGTTGTTTTTTACATAGTTTAAAACTTTAAATATATCATTATGAGAAGGGTTACTATACCTTCTATTCTTTTTAAAATACATTCCACTAATATTTACCGTAAAATCAAAATCCTTGTTCAAACCTGTTGGTCTTTTGAGAACAATTGAATATTCACCATAGTGCTCTACGATATAGTGATATTTGGAACAATTTTCACCTTTACCAATTCCGGGTTCTTCTAAAGTAAATAATTTAGCAACTTCTATTCTGATGCCAGTTCTATTATCAGATTGAAGATTGTATTCAATATTATGCAATGCCATGTTAACCTCCATATGCAATTCTTACATCATAAACAAATTGCTTTTGAAAATAAAAAGCATGGTTTTTGTTTGAAACTTTCCGTCCGTATATTTTTGAATAAATTGGATGATAAGGCTTAGAGTCCTTGCTCCTAACCTGAATATGCCTACCGTTTGATGTATGTATAAATCCATCCTTTGATGTTTCAATGTGTTCTTTTAACTGTCTGCAAATAGAGTAATAATCATCTCTCCAAATGTTCAAAAGAGAAGAAAACTCGGGTTTTGACAAATCAATATGAATTGCATCAAGAAACATCCAGTTATGCGGATCTCCGACTTTGCAAACAGGTACATACAACATATTGTTGATTTTCTCGTATAAGTGTGTTTCTTCAAACGGTTTTTCAACAATTAGTTCGTCAATAATACTTGCAATTTGCGTAATAAAAACTGTCTCAAGAGGTCTACCTGTTGCATCACATTTATTGCTCTTTAGTTCTCCGTCCTCAAAGTCGATGTTTGCATTATCAAGTTTCTTTCCTAAAGCCATTTCCAGTAATTGACCGGTTTTGCCTTTGTTCTTGATAATCATAGGAAAATCTAACTCTTCAAAAATATCCGCAAAAGGGATATTGCAAATGGTTTTAATTTTTGCCTGTGCTTCTTTTAACTTCATAGTTATTGACCTTCTTTCCAAAGGAACAAACTGCACATATTGCGCAGTTCAAATAATCATATATAGGGTATTAAGTATTAATCTGATAGTGCAGAAAAATTTTTTCTGCACCATCAGCACTTTTGTTAGGGATTTAACTATCACTCCTACATTCTTTGCACCAAGACTGGGGAATGATTTTTTCATCGCCCATATTTCTGTAACCAAAAAGCTCTTCTATCTCTTCTTCTCCGTGAGCAATTTTACCACAGTTTGGACATTCTGCATATTCACCATATGGCATCATTTCATCCCCCTTTTTTTAATAATTTTTAATCAACAGTTCATTTATTTTTCCTCTGCCTTTACCTTTGCTGTTAATAGCTCTGTTTGCCGACACTCGATTTATGTTAAGCCCGGCATACAGGCCATCAAAGAATTCGTCATTTTCATCTACATTCTTCGGATCTGAATTACTTGCCATTACCTTCGCTGTTTTAAGTGATTTAATAAATTCGGCTAATTTAATCTGATCTTCATCATTAAAGTCATCAACATTGTATGACGTAAATTCAGACGTCTTTGTCAGCGGTCTGTATGGCGGATCGAAATATACTAAAGTGTTTTCATCAACTACATTTTCAATGCAAGTATAATCGGCTGTCAGAATAGTAACGCATTGCAAAAGCTCTGAAGTTTTTTTGAGGTTATCAATATCGCAGATTTTCGGATTTTTATAAGCTCCCATCGGCACATTATACAAGCCTTTTCTGTTGACTCTATACAAACCGTTGAAACAGGTCTTGTTCAGGTAGATAAACAATGCTGCCCTCAACAACGAATTGTTTTCATCCGGTTTCTGAATTTCTGCGTTGAACTGCTCTCTCTGCTGATAGTAGTATTCTTTTCTGCCCTCGTCATTTCTTTTAAGGTGCTCGTTTTCGTACTTCATCAGCAATTCTATTAACTGAGTTACATTTTCTTTTACTGTTCTGTAAGCGTTCATAAGCTCGGCATTCGTATCGCATATATAGACCTCGTCCATTTCATATGTGTTGAGAATATCAAACAGCACAGCTCCTGCTCCGACCATAGGCTCACAATATTTGCGTATGGTTGTTCCCATTCCGGCAGGATAGAATTTTCTGATTGTAGGCAACAGCTGTCCTTTACCGCCTGCCCATTTCACAAAGGGTTTTGCAGGATTTTTCTTGTCATATCTTATTGTTCTTCCGTCAACAGGCTTTACAGCGTCCTTTGGTATTATCCACATATTTCCGAGCATAGCTACATCGGGAATTCTGTTTTCCTGACACAAAGTTATAACTCTCCTATGGGATATACTCCATTTTTCTGCGGCTTCACCAGCAGTCATATAAGCAAGCATTCTATCACCTCGAATATTACTGTTTTTATTATATTCTAATTCTGGAATAATAGCAATACTATTTTTATATAAAAAAGAAAATTCAGATCTATGTACTTTATCCATAAGAAAAAACTCACTTTCTTTTGTAAAAGTTATTTTTTCCTTGAACACACTATTTTCAGGTGATATACTAAACATAAAGAATATACTTACCAAAATATTATGGAGGATACTTTGAGCAGAAATAAGAGCAGAATATTAATGCTATACAGAATACTGGAAAAATACACTGATGAAGATCATCAATTATCTATGGAGGAGATTTTACAAAAGCTCTACAACAAAGGATTTGAATGTGAACATGACTCTGTAAAAAGAGATATTAAATTACTGCGTGAAGATTTTGGCGTAGAAATAATTTCAGGCAGAGGTAGAAATGCTACCTACTTTATCGGAGACCGTCTTTTACAAAACGCCGAAATAAAATTATTGTTAGACTCTATTTATGCCTCTAATATTATTCCAAACGGCATTGCGGAGAGTATATCAAAGAAGTTGAGAAGCACCGTCAGCATATATGATGCAGAAGCATTAGACAGGAGTATTTTAGGTATCAATATTGCAAAAAGTGAAAACAAGAGAATACTAATCAACATAAATAATATTATGCACGCAATAAATAATAAAAAGCAGATTTCCTTTGAATACCGTCATTGGACTAAGGATAAGGTCCTGAAAAACAGAAATGGAAAATCATATTCATTAAATCCGTTTACACTTATTTGGGCAGACGGTAGATATTATCTTTATGGATATGACACCAAGGAAACTGATGGTATTCTTAAAGAAAGAGTTTACAGAGTTGACAAACTCTACCATATTGAACAGTTGGAATTTGAAATAAGAGGAAAGGAACAGTTTTCAGAATTCAATCCGGATACATATGTATCCCGAAGAATCGGCATGTTTTCCGGGAAAGAAGAATGTATTACTGTAAAAATCCCCGAATACTTGGTAGGTGCATTTCTTGACCAATTTGGTACAAACATTGAAATTTGTGATGACGAGCAAACAGAATATTTACAGGTTTCCTTTTATGCTGTTCCGTCTAATATATTTTTAGGATGGATAATTGGTCTTGGTAATGTAGAGATTTTACAGCCCGATAATGTGAAATCAAAAATGCTCGAACTTTTAAAAAAGAATATAGATTTATGTCAAGGATAAATAGGGGGTACTATATGCCCTTATTTATCCTTTTTATTATGTTATACTATATAGTGACAAATCTTAACGAGGTGATAACTACGAAACAATACATAGACTCAGTTTTAAACGACAATGTAAACGGCCTTTTTCTTTGTGAACTTCCCACAGGATACGGAAAAACTTACACAATCACAAATTGTATGCGAGAATACGCCGCAAATCCTAATAACACAAGAAAAATAATATACCTTACAACCCTCAACAAAAATCTTCCGGAAGAAGATTTAAAAAGAGCATATAATGATGAAAAATTATACAATAAAGAGGTACTGCGAATACGTTCAAATTTTGATGAAGTTGTAGATAAAATCCCTGTTCTTGATATTCCTGAAGAATTTATATCCGCTGAATATTATGAACTTGAAAAAGCAATAAGAAATTACACAAAAATAAAAAACAGCAATATAAACGATACTCAATATCAACAGATGTTAGTTGATAATGTTAACAGGGCAGAAAGAAATTTCAGACACTTTGTTTCCGATACACTGAAAAAGAGGTTTTCAAATAAAAAAGACAAGCTAAAAGCAATAAAGAATGATGCAAATTACAAGTGGATAGGTGCACTTTATCCTGCAGTATTTACTGATGAAAGAAAGATTATTCTTATGAGTATCAGCAAATTTATGAAGCGAAATTCTGTTATAGTAGAACCTAGTTATGAATTTATAAAATCTCCTTTATTTACCGATTCAATCATTATTGTTGATGAATTTGATGCGACAAAATCCACTATTGAAAATGAGCTGATTGAAAGAGCTGTTTCAGTTCGAGAAGATTATATTTCTGTTTTCAGGCAGATATTAAGAACTTTTAACACGGATTATTTTTCAAACAATCTTAAAAAGGCTATTGACTCAATTGACTATAGTAAAGGTAAAATAATTACCTTTGCAAAGTTGAAAAAAGAGGCGGATGAAATTGCCAATAAATATCACACTAATCTGAGTATAAAGGTAAACGAAAATCATATTGACAGAAAACAAAATTTCCTGTTCAAGGATGCTACCTACCACTCTATACTAAATGGAAATGCAAAGTATATTCGTGCAACAAAGGATAAGGAGGAAAACATTGTTAAGGTTTTCTTTGAGGATAAAAAAACATTCTTTGAAAACCGCAAAAAAGACGATATTGTAATTTATAGCTTTTTAAGAGATATTAACAGATTTTTACTTCACTTCAGAAGATTTCTTTTTCACTGGGCTAATGAATATATGAACATCATCAACAAGGAAAGACCGTTTATTGCTGATGCTATGACTATTGAAAATGCTATATCTACTATTATGAAAAAGCTTGAGCTTAGCAGTAACCAAAGCAAACTCCTGCTTGGTGAATTATGTGAGCAGAAAATAAGTCAGAAAGAAAAACACAATATTCCAGACGATTCTTTCTACCAAAAAGGAATTGAAATCTTTGAATTTGAAGATAGCGACTCACACTTTGACTTTACAAATCTCAGTTTTATAAAACTATATGATACACCTGAAAAAATTATAGGATATATTTCAAAGCACAATGCTGTCATCGGACTTTCAGCTACCGCTGAAATACCTACTGTTGTCGGCAACTACAATCTTGATTATCTCAGAAACTATCTGGAGAACGACTTTCATTCTACACCTGAAGATATGAAAGACAGAGTTAAAAAACAGATGTTCAGGCTTTATGAACCATACAAGGACAAAGGAATTAGTATTAGCACCGAAGTTATCAGTACTGAGTACAGTGAAAGCAGAAGTGAAGATATTTGCAGAGAATTATTTGGAAACAATGATTTTGCAATGGTATGCGGTAATATTATTGACAATGAGTGCGAAGAAATATATTACCGCATCAGGTACTGCAATATTCTGTATGCTATGGTATCCTTCCTTAAAAATACAACACTAAAATCCATGCTTTACCTTGGAATGGCTCTTCCTGAGGAAAACAAAGCATCTATGAACTATAATCTGCTTTTAGGATTAATGGAAAAGGCAATTTTATTTTGCGGACTAAACTATAACGCAACAGATACACTGTTTGTGCTTAAAAGCAAAAATTTTGAAGAGGATAAAAAAGTTCTGATTAATAAATTGGAGCAAGGAGAAAAAATTCTTATAATTTCTTCTTACAGTACAATCGGCGCAGGGCAAAATCTGCAATATGCAGTTACAGACAAAACAAACTATATTGAACTTGCCGAATATAAAAATCCAAAGGATAAACGCCACTTTACAAAGGATATTGATGCTCTGTATCTTGGAAATATTACAAATCTTACTACCAATATTTATACAGATGAAAAAATTACAGTTAACCAGCTGATAAGTATGTTGGTACAAATAGAAAGTCTGTATGAAAACGGAGAAATCAAGCGTTCACAACTTAATAGTCTTATTAGAACAGCCTTTAATTCCTACTCTACAGGGCATACCTATGAAAATAATGAACTATATAAAATTAAAAGTATCCGTATGCAGGCAACAAGAGAAGTCATTCAGGCAGTAGGCAGAATGTGCCGCACATTTGTGAAAAACAGAAACATTAATATTTACATTGAGGACAAGCTGCTTGAAAAGATATATAGCGGTGAACTACGGAAAAGAATAATGTCGCCTGAGCTGGAGGCTATTGCTGTTTTGAGAGAAACTCTTGGAAGTGATTATTCGGATGAACGGCAGCGCATCCTTAATACTGCAGAAAAAATATCTTCAACCGGAATGTGGACTATTAAAGGCTTGCTTTACAGAAAATGGAACGAAAGGAGTATGCAAATATGGCATGAATTAAGAGAGCTGGTGTTGACTTTTCCTACTGCAAATCAAAGCCAATATAATGCTGACTATAATTTGAAAATGCTTTATATTACTGCCGGTAAAAAAATCGACAAATACCTTTACTCTCAGTACTATGATTTTGATGATGTAATTATTGATTTTGGTACAAGTAAAATTGACTTTCAAAACAGTGGCAGAGCAAAAATGAAGGGTATAACAAACGAAACTATTATTTATGAGGCAGGAGAGAAAAACTCTTATCTTCCATACGCGATGAAATATAGCGGTATGAGAGAACACTTCATTAAATTAGGTTATGCAACAACTTTTGAAAAAAATATGTATATGATGAGCCCTGTGCTTTTCCACAATATCTATAAAGGTGCATTAGGAGAAGTCTGCGGCGAGTTTATACTAAGCAGAGAACGGGGAATGAAATTAAAGCCAATTAATGACCCTGATAGATTTGAGTTCTTTGATTTTGAACTTAATGACGGTATTTATGTTGACTTCAAAAACTGGAAGCCTACTTACCTGCAGGACAGAGAAAGCACTACTGAAAGAATACGGCAAAAGCTTGATACTATTAAGGGCAAAAGGGCATATATAATCAACCTTGTAGGAAACAACAATACGAAACCTACTATAAGCTGTGACGGAAAAATTGTAGAGATTCCGGGATTGATTGACCAAGACGGAAAACCTATAACCACAAATATTAATATGATAAGGAGTGAAGATTTTTTATGATACTTACCAACAAGTTTCGAGCAGAATACAACTATGAAAATATAGAAAGGGATTTTGACATTTACTTTGTCAAAGGCACAACAGGTTTATACAATACAAATATCCTTGATATTCCTACCGCTGAATACAAAGCACTTGCAGTACAACATTCTTTTGGAAAAGAAGCACTTGTTCTTTTTCAAAAAGGCAAAGAATATAATCTCAATTTTAGCAGAAAGATAAAAGAGCAGTATCCAAATGTTGCCGTAGAAAAAATCAATGTGCTGGATAAGGCTGAAAGAAACAGGGTTTTCTATTACAATGACAGACTTCTTGCGCAACTGCTTATAAATTCTATGAAAACTCCTAAAGGCGAGTTGTTCTCCTATAATAATCTTACAGGTAAGTTATACTATGGCGACAGCACATCCCCGATAAGAGACAAATCAACTAAAGAAATATATATGTTCCGATTCCTCCAGATTTCACTTAAGCCGGGAATGTACTTAACCCTTGATGTCAAGACATTCAGGAAAAACAGTTATTCAAAACAGGGCAGTTTCTACATAATAGACGCCGAAACAGGAGCTTTCAGAAAAAAACTGAAAAGTGACAAAGTTGACCTGAAGGACACCTTTGCGCCGGGTTCATATAAAAATTCCCACAATACGGTAGAATTTTTATGTTATGAAAACCCAGAAAAATTTTCCAGAAGCAAACTGGGTATAATGAATAAGTTTCTTGAAGATGTAAAGCTAAAACTGTCTGATTACTTAACACTTGAATATGACTCATACGATGCTGCTGATAAAACGGAAATTAAAAAAAGCAAAAAGACTGAAATTAGCGTAGAAGAATTCGGAAAAATGCTTAGTGAAAAAGACGTTACCATATCCGACTACTGCAAGGACAAACAGTCCGAATCAATGCTTGACAGCATTGTTCGCATTCTTGAAAGTGATTACAATATACACCCTCTGATAGATACAACCTCAGAAAGCGGTTACAATATCCGTATTATCTATGGTGAGGAATACTATGAAAATAATAAGTTACCGGACCCACACAAAGATGATAACAACGGTCTGATTGTTCAACATATTATAGTTGAAAACCATAGCGAGGAAAAATTAAAAAACATGGTAAAAAAGGTAGTCCAGGAATTAATAATTAAAGGGGATATTTATAGTCGTAAACTCTCTATTTATGATTGGACACAACTAAAGACAGACAAAACCTGGTCGTTTGTAACAAGAGAAAAGATAGAAGGATATACATACCCTGATTCTCACTTTGAATACAATATGATGACAGTAACACCAACAGGTGATTTGAATTTTGAAACCTTTAATGATATTGAACCCACAGAAAGTACTGATAAAGAACGAATAATGCTTATGTATTCAGAATACAACAAAGAAAACAGCAGGGTATGTAACAGTGTTGAAGGTCTTGTGTTTTCTGATATTAATAATATACACGCAATTGTGAGGACCTGCGAATTTACCATTCCTGACATTTACAAACTCAACATGGCACTTAAAGAAACCAACCCAAACACAGCAGTACGAAAAGAAAATCTAATTAATATGATTAATGCATTTTCATCAGAATATCCACAGTACGCTGATGAAACAAACAATCTTATAGCAATTATAAGAGAGCAGCAACCTGTTCTTACAAAGTATGAAATTCGCAGATTTATGAATATGCAAAAAAAGTATGCTATTGATCTAAATCAGTATATGCGCGATAAATATGGTGTGTGGATGCATCCGAGAATCCAAAGTCTAAAAAATGACGAATACCTTATGAGTAATATCGTAAATATATGCTGTTTTAAAAAGGATTTTGTTCTTGAAGAGGGCGAAGAAGTGTACTATTATGCAGGAGAAAAATCGCTTAGAAGATCCGGTGTCAGCAGAGCTTGTATTATTCGTAAAATAATATCAGAAAAGAAAATGGAATTCAAGGACCTGCTACCACTTCTCTCCGTTGAATTTGTACGCAACGGTCAATATACCGTTGTACCTTTCCCATTCAAATATCTGCGAGAATATATAAAAATCAGCAAAAACATATAGTTTAATATACTGAAAAAATAAAACGAATCTGTTTCCGCTTTGTATTCTTTGTTTACAGCGGCGCAAAATTTGAGTTATGAATTGATTGACAGATTGATTTTAGCATGTTACCATACACTGCAATAAAGGATGTTATTTTAGCATACCGTCAGCATTTGAAATTTCTATAGAATAAAAAAGTCATCAGCTATTATATTGTAAGCTTAAAAATACCAATAGCATCAAAAAAGCATCAAACCACGAAAATGTAATTTTGATGCTATGAATTTGGCTTAAATAGTGGCTTGTCTATGCAGTTTTGAGCTTTCAACAGTCGCTCCAAAACCGCGTGCCGAGGGTTCAAGTCCTTCTGCCCCTGCCAGTGATTTTTGGCTTCGGAAAGCGATTTCCGAAGCCTTTTCTCTTTTAATTCTACCAAAAATTATACCACCTTTATGCGATGTTCAAATTTATGGCGCTGTCGAGAGTGTTAATCGTCGCTTCCTTTGCGGTCTTGCGGCGGTTGATATAAATTCTCTCGGTGGTATTTACGCTTTCGTGACCAAGCAAAACGGAGATGTCCTGAATCGGTACGCCGTTATCGTCGAGGATACTCGCCACAGAGTGACGAAATCCGTGGATCGTACAATGCGGTAAGCCGGCGTTCTCAGTCAGACGGTTTACCACACGGTTGATTGCGCTGAGATTGACATATGGCTTTCCGAGAACAGTACGCACAATGAAACTGTGGCTTTTGTCGTAGCCGTTGCCAAGCAGTTTGGAGTATTCTTCTTGCCGTTGCTTTTCGGCTTTCAGCTCTCCGATCACAAAATCGTTTATCGGAATTTTGCGGTTACTGCTCTTTGTCTTTGGCGTTGTGATTTGCATTGTCACGTTCTTGCGGCTGCCTGTTCTGCTCTTGTTGACGTTCAGGAGCTTTTTGTCGTAGTCTATATCCTCCCCCACGTTAAGGCGAGCAATTCGCCCTTTCTCAGCCCTGTATAGAGGGCTAAAAGCAGGAATATGTAGATATGACTCTCGTGCTCTTTTGCGTAAAGCAGGAGCTTTCTGACCTGCTGTGCGTTGTACTCGGGTACGTCCTTCTTGATACTGTGCGGAAATGACGGCATACGACTTCTCGACACCGGATTCTCCTTGACGTAGTTGTTCTCAACGGCGTACTCATAAGCCGATGACAACACGCCACGGATGTTCTTGACCGTTTTATAGCCTAAACCGCCCTTGCCGTTTGACTTACCATGTTGAGCGAGATACACAAAGTATTCGGTAAAGGTTTCAGGCTTCATATCCCTGAATCTGTAGTGCTTCGGCTCAAAATACGGCTTGATTTTGCCGTTGACGGTTTTGTCGTAGGTTTCCCACGTTGAGAGCTTTATAATGCCCTCAATGCTTTTCAGCCACTTGTTGAGAAAGTCGGTAAAAAGTGCATTGTCGCACTCGAGGTTTAATCCCTGATAGGCTGCAACAATCTCCCGCATTTTCTGCTCCGCACGGCGCTTGTTGTTACCCTTGACGGGTATCTTGGTGGCAATCATTTTCTGTTTGCCGTCTACACGAAATTTAGCGTAGTAGTAATTGCCTTTTATAACTAAGCTTCCATCCAATTTTTTATTTGTCCTTTCTTAAGATTTTTGATTTAGTTTTCCGTAATAGCAGCTATAAAATTTATAACGCTTTGTTTTGGCACGATATATCTTTTTCCCACCCTGATATTCCGGATTTCGTTGCTTTTCAAGAGAGAGTATACTGAATTCTTCCCGATATGCAATATCTCCATTACATCTTCAATGGATAAAATCTCATCGTACTCAGTAAATATTTCTTTACTCATTTTACACCTTTCTTATTGGTTGAAAGCCCACTGTGATTATAGTTTATCACAGCGTAATTCCAATAACAAACGTGCAAATAAGAGTTACTGAAAATCGAAAAGCTCAATTACGCTTTTCTTTGGAATGACATATTTTTTGCCAACCTTCAGGCTGCGTATTTCTCCTGATTTCAGCATTTGATATACCGATACTCTGCCGATTTGAAGCATTTTCATCACTTCTTCAACAGTCACAATATCGCCGTATTCGGAAAACATATCTTTTAATTGTTTCATTTTCTCACCTTTCTTATTGGTTGAAAGCCCGCTGTGATAACAGAATATCACAACGAGCTATCAACTATCAAATGTGCGAACTAAAAAGCACTAAGCGGTAAGAAAATCAATAATGCTTTTCTTTGGAATGATATATCTTTTACCGACTTTTAAGGTATGGATTCTACCCGACTTCAGCAAGTCATAGACTGTAACCTTACTGAGATGCAGCATTTTTGATACATCATCAACCGATACCACATCATCGTATTCGGTAAACATTTCATGTACGTTGTCAGCCATTCATAATCACCTCGCTTCCCTGTTTCTGTTTCGGACACGGCGCTGATAATCGGCTTGCGCCAGCTGCATCATTCGCCGTTGAACTTCCTGCGGACTGCATTTCGGAAAATATTTACTCAGCTCGTCATACTGAAAGCTGATTTTCTCTCGCTGATTGGGTTTGTCCTCCGAGATAATCTTCTCGATTGTTTCGCTGTCAAGTCTGCCTGATTGCGAAAGCTTTTTCATTTGGATAGCCTGTGATAGCGAGGGCGTTTTGTCCTCCAGCTCTATCGCTTCAAGCAAATCCTGCTGCTCATATTCATCGAGATATGACAACGCTACGCCTACGCTGAATGCAATACGTTCCTCGTCAACCATTTTCAATAGCTGCGGAATAAGATTTGTTAATCGTATGTAGCGCTGGATTTGATTTCGGCTTTCGCCACTCTCTCTTGCGATTAATTCATCTGTTCTCAACTTTGTCCCAACTTGGAACGAAGTTTTACCTTGATGTTTCATAGCTTCGAGCTTCATCTTATAGGCAAAAGCCTTCTCGCTCGGCAGGATATGCTCACGCTGTAGGTTAGCGTCAACCATAGCGATTACCGCTTCATCATCCGTCATTTCTCTGACAATCACGGGGATATTTTCAAGCCCGAGCTTGCGGCAGGCTTCCAAGCGGCGGTGACCTGAAATCAGTTCATAACCGCCGTCCGGCAACGGCCTGGCGAGCAAAGGCGTAATCGTTCCGACCTTGCCGATACTCTCGACAATCTTTGCCATATCCTCATTGTCAGCCACGGTGAACGGATGATTACGGAACGGCTGTATTTCGTTTATGGGAATGCTTTGAACATTCTCCTGAATGGGTTGTGTCATCTTTCATATTCCTTCTTTCTTGTGTTTGGTTTCCGTCCTCTTGCGAGGTTTTGCGCTTGTATTTCACAGCGGATATTTTCGTTGATCTTCGGTTCGTCCTCAATGATCGTGAGGGCGATTTTCTTTTCCTTGCGGAGCTGCCGCAAGAGCGTTGTGCAATCGTCACGGCTCTTTTTCAGCTCCCTGATTCTGTCGTCGTCATCGCAGTAGCGCAGCTTGTTATATACCTTCTCTCGCAGCTCGGTAACTTCCTTAATCTCCTTGTCGGTATCGGTGATAAAGGCTTTTACATCATCAAGCGTGTGCAGCTTTTTATTTGAAACCAACGTCACTTGGAGTGAATACCTGTCCAAATGCCGCCACGCTTCACGCATTTCGGGCGTTAGCGGTCTGCGATGATTCCACTTCGGTAACTTACCCATCAGGAAAAGATAGTGTAGATATTTGGCGTATAAACCGCCGAAGGATTTGAGCTTTTTGAAGCTGCCACGGAACACAAATACCCTCGGCTTAAAGCGCTTTCTCTGCTTGCGGCTGTACTCATACTCAGCGGCGTTTCACCAATGCTGCGTATTGTTTTCGTGGATTCTGCGGCGGATTGCTTCGTTGTTGTACTCGTCGCCTAAGCGGTACATTCGCACCGATTTCTTGCTGTTGGCGGAGCGAATTGTCCAGTAACGGTGCTTCGGATTCAGGCACATAATATAGCCCATATCCTTCATAATCCACTTGAAATACTCGAAGCTGCGTGAGTGCTCAATACCGTAATCAATCGCTTCTCTCAGCACATTGAACATCGTCGGCTCGCCGTTTTTCTCCGCAAAGTAAATGCTCCTCGGCGTTTTGCCTGTCGGATTTTTGATAACGGTCAGATTATGTTCGGCACAAAGCTCGTCCGACAAAGCACGGAATTTCCAGTAGGTTCCCTCGTTGCAATCAAACTTTTTGCCTGTCCACATATTAGTGCTGCAAACGACAAAGTGATTATGCAGGGTGCCTGTGTTCAGGTGCGTCGCAACCAACACCTGATACTCATTGCCCCACATTTTCTTGGCAAGCTTAACGCCGATTTCGTGGCAAAGCTCCGGCGTAATCTCGCCTGTTTTAAAGCTCTGATAAGCGTGATAGGCAACGTTACCGCCTGCTTTTCCGAAGCGTTCCTGCACGGCGCTTATCTCCTCAAAGGCAGTATCGGCGTTGCAGTTTACACCCGTTACATAGCAACGGCTCTCCGTTTTTGCTTCGTCACCGGCGTAGTGAATTGCCTTTTTCAAATCGGGATCAATCGTCTTTTCGGGGTTGGCGGCGTAGTTCACCGTGCGCTCCAAGTTGTCCTTAACCGCCCAAATTTTCGTTGTCGCCACCGCTGTCGTCCTCCTTTCGTTCGTGGTATGCGGAGAGAATTCTTTGCTCGATTTCCGAGAGCTTTCTCTCCAAATTTCTTCCGTCAAGCGGATACAAATTGCTCCGCAAATCGTTCACCGAAGCGTACACTTCGTAGAGTTTTTGGCTTGGTTTTTCGGTCAGCTTTTTGTTCAAACCGACCTTTCTCAGATACTCCGAGAGCGAAATTCCGTAGTGCTTTGCGGCTCTTTTCAGCCGCTTTTTCTCGCCCTCGGTTACTCTGACATTGATGTTAAAATTGCGCTTTCGCATAGTTAATCTTCCTTTCTGAATTGGGTTTACAGGGGCTGCTGCCCCTCTCGGCTTTTCAGCCGACGGTTTTGGCATTACAAAACCTATGCTCGCTACACCATAAGACTAACGTCCTGTGTAGTGTCGTGTAGCCACGTTATACATTTTCAATGATTTCGATCTTCTCAAGGTAAACTTTGTTTTGATTACTTTCCGAATAAAAAAGTCGGAGCTTCGTACCGATCGGCATACAGTAAAAGCCGAGGTAAGTCTGCCACCAGAAAATCGGTGTGATGATTTTTCTTCCGTCGTCGAGGGTGAGGAAAATACGGATGGATTTCTTGTGTCCCTGCGCTTTCATTTCAAGCGTTCCGGTGAATTCTCCGACCTCCTCCATCATTTGATAGTCCGAAGTGTCGATCATCATTTCTCTCATCTCAATGAGCGAGAATACTTTTGCGTTGTCGTTCATTTGATTCTCCTTTCTACTTCCCGAAAAGAAAAGTTTTTGCCGCCCATATAGGTAAGTACGTTAAGATAAACTTCTTCTTTTTCGGTTAGTTATTTTTTTATTTGTCTATTTAGTTATTTATATATAGGAGCTGCTTCTGCCGCTCACGCTGACGGCGCTTGCGTTCTACTGCCTTTTTCCGCTTGATTCTCTCGGCGCATTTGTCGCAGTAGCGTTTGTTGCGAGCCTTGGAATAAAAGCGTGAACCGCAGCTTTGGCAGCGCTTGTAGTCGTTGCCGCAGATCAACTCCCGGTACAGTTCCTTGTCGAGAGGAAGTACAGCGTCCTTGAAATGATTGCAGAAAATGTGATACTTGGAAATCAGCTGCACACAGGTGTGTGTTTCTCCGTCGTCGAGCAACAGACAGTTGCCGTCCATACAGTTGCAGCACTCCCGCCTGACCAAGCGGCTGACCTTCCGAAATTGTCCTGCCTTAAATTCAATGAGCATTTGACCTCCTTTCCTGTCACGCTTAATAAGTCCGAAAATGTGGTGGGTAATATAATTTACTCTCCTTCGTGCTTTTTGTCGCTCAGAGGTCGCATTATGAGCGGCTCGTGAGCCTTAAAAAGCGTGACATCAAACTGTATGTTATGTGTCACACTGCCAAAGCGTACTTTCCTGACAGGCAATCCTGCTCGACGCTGTGTCGTCAGCTTTCCGGCTGCGCTCGCTCCGTAGAGGTCGTGGCGGTTTATCCTTCGCTTGGCAGCTATTCAGTTGTAGGTTTATTTTGGTGGACATCGCCTCCTTCCAAAAATGCCCTTCACCCTATACGCAAAAAAGTCGGGGCAAATATAAGCCTTTTTCAAAAAAAGTTTTTGAAAAATCTGTTTTTTAAAAGAGCTATTCGGTTTTTGTTGATTATTCAGTTTTGTTTTTGTCCTCCATATATAAGGGAATGGGAGCGTTCAAAAATTAACCATAATTGGACAATTTTTTTAATTTTGTAGCTTTGCATAAATTCGGTGTATTATTTTTGTGCATTTTTTTGTTTAGAAAAAGCCCTTCACTTATATGGACAAAATGAAGCCTTTTGGCAGGGTGTTTTTCAAAAGTTCTTTGATAAATCTGCGTTTTGCACAAAAGCGAGGTTGTGTTTTTGTGCAATGTTCTATTGTGTTGGTTTTCTCAAATATCATCAGACATCTAACACTGTCACGCTTAATAAGTCTGAAAATGCGGTTGGTAATATAATTACTACCCTTCGGGCGTTTCATCGCTCAGAGGACGCATACAGAGCGGCTTGTGAGAACTTAAAAGCGTGACATCAAACTGTATGTTGTGTGTCAGCACTGCCAAAGCGTACTTTCCTGACAGGCAATCCTGCTCGACGCTGTGCCGTCAGCCTTCCGGCTGCGCTCGATCCGTAGAGGTCGTGGCGGTTTATCCTTCGCTTGGCAGCTATTCAATTGTAGGTTTGCTTCGGTGGGCATCACTTCCTTTCAAAAAGCCTTTCACTTATATGGACAAAATGAGACCTTTCGGGGGGGGATTTATCAATAATTCTTTACTAAATCTGCGTTTTGCACAAAAGAGCTATTCGTTTTTTGTGCAGTACAACGAGTCGTATATTAACCCCTCCACTTATCCCCACTGGGAGAGGGAAAAAACGAACCCTAATAAGGAAACTTTTTTATTTTTGTAGCTTTGCACAAATTCATCAGCCTGTTTTTGTACAATATTCAGATTTAAAAAATCCCCTTTACTATTACCCACTGGGAAGCGGATTTTGTTACCCCATTTTGAGAAAGAACTTATTCCCTCTCACTTATACCTAATGGGAGAGGTCATTTTTGAAGTCCGTTTACAAATCTTTGTAGCATTGCACAAATCCTACAACTTGTTTTTGTACAGTATTAAGCTTAAAAAGGTCCTTCACTTGTATTGCGAAAAATCCAGTAACAATTAAGCCTTTCCTAAAAAGTTTCTTGGATCATTAAAAAAGCCTTCATTTATTTGGAATGGGAAGGGGGTATTTTGCAACCCCAAACTAAAATTTTTCCTCACTTGTTCATAAAAAGATGTATTCGATAAAAAATTATCCCCTCACCCTTAATGCAAAAAAGTCCTGCAAAATATACACCCTATCGAGAAAAATATTTATAAAAATATTTGCCCCTTCACCTATACCCAATGGGAAAGGTTATTTTTTAAGTCTGTTTCAAAAATTTTTTGCAAAAAAATAACGCCTGCTGAAAGCAGACGTAAAATCATCATATTTAAAGGTTGATAAGACAATTCAAATATGATAAAATAAAAAGATAAACTGACAAGAAGTGACACGGATGGACAATCATACTCCGGAGCAACGTCGCTGTAATATGAAAGCGGTAAAAAACAAAGGCTCCAAAATCGAAACAATGCTGCAAAAAGAATTGTGGCACAGAGGTTTACGATACAGAAAAAACGCTAAAACCGTTTACGGGAAACCCGATATAGCCTTTATCGGCAAAAAGGTTGCCGTATTCTGTGACAGCGAGTTTTTTCACGGATATGATTGGGAAAACAAAAACAAAGAGATTAAGTCCAATCGTGATTTTTGGATACCTAAAATCGAAAAGAATATGCAACGTGATCGTGAGGTAACCGAAAAGCTCACGTCCGAGGGATGGATAGTATTAAGATTTTGGGGTAATGAGATCAAAAAAGACTTGTTAGGCTGTGCCGATAAAATAGAAGCAGCTGTTAGGAGTATAAAATGAAGTGGTCATATTTTCCGAGAAACCAAAGAATAACAGATGACTTACTTAATGTTATTGATGTATTTAATCGTAACAACAATCATATTAATTCGTCTGAACACAAATTAAAAAGCGATGAAGTATTGCATTCGATAGCAAACGGACTTGAAGAAATTGGATATTCCGTTGAAAAAAGTAAGCGTGACGAAGATAAGATCAAAATGCCTGTATTATACGGCGAATGCGGTAAACCATCACTAAACTTTGAAGCAGATGCATTTAATCCATGTAATAATATTGTTATTGAAGTTGAAGCCGGCAGAGCAGTAACAAACTATCAGTTTCTGAAAGACTTCTTTGAATCGTGTTGTATGGACGACGCCGACTATCTATGCATCGCAGTAAGATTACTGTACAGAAAGAATGACGACTACAAAAAAGTCTGCGAATTTTTTGATGCTATGTATGCCAGTAATAAGTTTTCTATTCCTTTAAAAGGAATATTGATTATCGGATATTAAATGGAGTAAGAATTATGGTTTATAAGTCAATTGATTTGTTTGCCGGCATAGGCGGAATCCGTTTAGGTTTCGACCGTGCTTTCAAAGATGAGATAGAAACCGTGTTTGTTAGCGAATGGGACGAAAAGGCACAGGAAACCTACCGGGCAAATTTTGACGATAATTTTGAAATCGCCGGAGATATTACAAAAATAGATGAAAGTCAAATTCCTGAGTTTGATATCTGTCTTGCCGGTTTCCCGTGTCAAGCGTTTAGTATGGCCGGCCGTAAGCAGGGATTTGATGATGACTATAAAGGCACTTGCAGAGGCACATTGTTTCTTGATGTGGCTCGTATCTGCGATTACCATGAGCCAAAGGTGATTTTTTGTGAGAACGTGAAGGGATTAACTATTCACGACAGAGGACGTACATATAAAATTATCAGAAAAACCTTTGAGGATTTAGGATATAAAGTATTTGACAAAATACTTAACAGCAAAGACTTCGGTGTTCCTCAAAACAGAGAGCGTATTTATCTGATTGCTTTCCGCAATGATATTGCACCGAAAACTTTTGAATTTCCGGAACCGACAGACACCACACAGGAGCTTTGGAATATTCGTGAAGAGGAACCGGTGCCGGCGAAGTATTATCTCAGCACAACGTATTTAGATACCCTTGTCGCCCACAAAAAACGTCACGAAGCAAAAGGAAACGGCTTTGGTTTTGAAATCAGAGATTGGAGCGACGTTGCAGGCGCTATTGTTTGCGGCGGTATGGGTAGGGAAAGAAATCTTGTTGTAGATAACCGGCAAAAAAATCTTGTTCCAACCACACATATCAAGGGCGAAATTAACCCTTATGGCATTCGTAAAATGACACCTCGTGAGTGGGCGAGATTACAAGGTTATCCCGATGATTTCGTTTTACCGTTGGCAGATACACATTTATACAAACAGCTCGGAAACAGCGTTACCGTAAATGTAATAGAAGCAATAGCTTATAAAATAAAGGAGACACTGACAAATGTTTAATGAGGATAGGGGAGCTAATCGCGGTGAATGGTCTGAGTTATATACCTTTTGTTATATTCTTAGTGCAGGGAAATTACATGCCGCTGATACTGAATTGAATCGGCTTGAAGGGATATTTTTTCCCGTAATTAAAATAATCAGAGAAGAAATTGAAGGACAGAAGATTGATTATCGTACAGGTGAAACAATCAGAGTTTTCCATGATGATACTTTTCTTTGCGAGCTGCCAAGAAGTCAATTTGATGAAATAACAAATGTTTTGTATCATAAAATACTCACAAAGAACGATAATCCGACAAGTCGTGAAGGTTCTTTTTCTATTCCATCGCTGGTGCCGTTTTTCGATTCAATACATGTCAATAAAATCAAAGCAGACTCCACAAAGAAGAGAGATATTACATTGCAATTACATGACGTTTATACGGGTATAGACCAAGAGTGCGGTTTTTCTATAAAAAGCTTTATAGGCGCCGATCCTACTCTTTTGAATTCCAGTGATGCAACCAATATTGTATATGAAATTGAAAACTGCACCGATGAGATAATGGAAGAAGTTAACAATATTAACACAAGGCACAAGATTGTTGATAGAATTCAGTTTTTGAAAAATCAAGGCTGTAGATTTATAATCCCGGATAGACTTGAATCGATACAATTTGATACAAATCTTCGCTATGTCGATTCCTCAATGCCACAACTGATAGCTTATGCTTTATTATATTCTTATGGCATCCGAGGTAGACATAGTAGTGATGTAATAGCACACTTAGCTGACGAAAATCCTATGAACTACGCCGATACAGACATTTACTCATATAAATTCAAAAAACTACTTGCTGCTTTTGCTTTGGGAATGACACCAACTGATCAGAATTGGAAAGGTGTTGAAGATGCAAACGGCGGGTATATAACTGTAAAACGTGACGGTGAAGTTGTGTGTTACTATTTATATCAAAGAGATGAGTTTGAAAAATATCTTTTCAATAAAACTCATTTTGACACTCCCAGCACATCACGTCGAGATGCATTTTGTGTGTATAAAGATGATAATTCATACAAAATAAAGCTTAATCTTGATATTAGGTTCAACAGATAATGACAGTCGGCAGTTTATTTGCAGGTATCGGCGGAATTGATCTCGGATTTCATCAGGCAGGCTTTGAAATTGTATGGGCTAATGAGTTGGATATAGATGCCTGTAAAACATATAGACTGAACTTTCCCGATACTAAACTGTTTGAGTGCGATATTCGCAAGCTGGATGTTTCTTTGCTCTCAAAGGTTGATATTATTACTGCGGGATTTCCTTGTCAGCCGTTTTCGATATGTGGAAACCAAAAAGGTTTTAGTGATAACCGTGGCAACTTGTTCTTTGATATAATGCGTATTACCGATGCAGTTAAGCCGCAAATCATTTTTCTTGAAAATGTCGCAAATCTTGTCGAACACGACAAAGGACGCACTTTCAACGTGATTCATAATGAGTTGGTATCGAGAGGGTATTATCTGCGTTATTTGGTTGCCGACGCTTGTGATTACGGTATTCCTCAACATCGCACAAGGACTTATATTCTTGCATTTCGTGATATTGAGCGATGTGAATCCTATCGTTTCCCTGAAATGGTTAAGTTGGAAAAACAAGTTTTTGATATTATTGATAAATCCGTCAAGGCTGATGACAGTTACTATCTTTCTGAGAACAGCCCGAAACACAACAAAATGGCTAAAGCAATCACCGACGATAATCAAATATATCGTTTTTCGGACTATGGGATACAATCCGGCAAAGACGGTATTTGCTTTACCCTAAAAGCAAATATGGGCACTTGGTATGACCGAGTACCCATAATAAAAGACAATTACGGAATCCGCACCATTACACCTAAAGAGTGTTTAGCGTTAATGGGGTTCCCTGAAAGATTTAAGATCGCTGATATACCACTGAAAAGTGTTTATAAGCAAGTCGGCAATTCGGTGTGTGTACCGATAATAATAATGATATCTAAAAAAGCGAGAGATGAAAATGTATGATTATAAAAAATCAAAAGAAGTAGTCGAGAAAATATTACAGTCACCAACTAAAATTGTAGAAAAGACTTACATTCCATCTTCAGACGATAATTTCACATATGAAAATGGAATCAAAGCGTGGGTTGGGGCGTTATTTGTTGATATAGTCAATTCCAGTGAGCTTTTTCGTTCAGCCAATGAAGATACAGCTCGTATTATTAGAAGTTTTTGTTCAGAAATTATCTCAATTCTTAAAGATGACGATAATTATCGTGAAATCGGAATCCGTGGTGATTGTGTATATTGCGTATACAGTACATCTTCACAGGAAGATTTAGTAGAAATCTTTAGACACTCATATAGAATTAACACCTTTCTTAGAATGCTCAACAAACTATTAAGTAAAAATGGATATCAAAACATTAACGCTGGAATCGGGTTGGGTTGCGATCAGGATTTAATTATTAAAGCAGGTCAAAACGGCAGCGGAATAAATGATAAAGTATGGATTGGTAAAGCGTTAGTTGATGCCTCTCATCTTGCTGATATAGCAAACAGAAACGGTATTTCTGCAATTGCTATGAGCCCACTCTTTTATGATAATATTATTGAGCATCTTTTAAAAGAAAATCAACAATATTCTAATTGGATTTATCCACACTATCAAAGCAATGGATATTATTATAATTCAAATTTAGATTATTATCATTGCAATGTTATTGAAACAGGTTTTAACAACTGGATAGAAAAAGGAATGTAACAATGAGCACTGAAAAAAACTCAAATAATACCAAACCAAATATTGATTATCAAATCGAAATTACTACTCAAACGCTGGAGCGCAATCTCGGCTTTATAAGCAACTGTGATAATAAAGCCTCAATTATTTTAACTGCCGTCGGAGTATTATTAACGATAATTCTAACAAGCGAGGGATTAGCAAGCATTAAGGATATACTCAAAAAAAGCTTAAGCCAAATAACTTTTTTGAATTTTATATATATGTTTATGTTTTTTTCTTCAGTTATTATTCTACTTTCTGGAATTCTCTTTCTAATAAGTGTCCTTATTGCACGTTCAGGTATCAGTGAAACAAAAGGATCCAAAAATTCTCTCGTTTTCTTTGGTGGCATCAATTCATTCAATAGGATTGCAAATTATGAAAAAGCTATTAAGAAAATGGACAAGAAAGATTTATTGGTTGATCTTATATCACAAATATACATTAATTCAAAAATAGCTACAAAAAAGTATAACTTGGGACTAAAATTCACAGTTATAGGATTCTTCCTCTTTATAGGCGTTATTCTATTTGGTCACTATATCTATCTATGAAAGGGTTATTATGGCATATTATGAATATAAAAAAGGAAAAGATCGAATAGTAGCTATTCTTGATAACAAATTAGAGGTTGTTGAAAAAGATGAGTTACCATCTGATGATTCATTTACTTTTAATAACGGATATTATAGTTGGGTTTCATCAGTATTTGTAGACATAAGAAGTTCTTCTGAATTATTTGCAGACGAAGATAAAGAAAAAGTTGCAAAACTAATACGTAGCTTTACTTCAGAGATCATTGAGATTCTAAGAAAAGATGATAATCTCAGAGAAATAGGCATACGAGGAGATTGCGTTTATGCAGTATATACAACACCTAAAAAAGATGACGTATATGAAATAGCAGATAAAACTTTTTACGTTAATACTTATATGAATATGCTCAATTCTTTGTTATCTGAAAGATCTCTACCTACAATAACCGCTGGTATAGGAATGTCTACTGCGCAAGAACTCGTTGTTAAAGCAGGCAGAAAAGATGTTAGGATAAACAATAAAGTATGGATTGGAACAGCTGTAAGTCGAGCTTCCAATCTTTCATCTTTGGGTAACAAAAATGGTCTTTCTCCAATTGTATATTCAAATCTCAGTTATAGTAATTTCATTGATAAGTTAGTTGAAAACAATAAAAACAAATCGCCTAAAGAGTGGTTCCACGAACACTTCGATAATACCAATAAAACATATTATTCTGCAGATATTATAGAATTAGATTTCAATTCGTGGATTAATGAAGGGATGCCGGAATAAAAACATATTAAAAAGCGTGTAAACAGCTAACTACTGCTTACACGCTCGTTTTATTTTATCTCTTGTTCGGTTTCGTTGCCGAAAGGCTAAACTTAACGCATTTTGTTTATAAAACGTATCGTGTAGTCTTCGCAGTATTTTGATAATCCATATTATCATACCTGTATGACGAGAATTTATCATTTTCTTATCAGGTGCGATAAAACCGATGGTTGCAAGAAAAGAATAATCACAACTGGATCGGTTTTACAATTTATATTATACTTGATTTTTTTGTTTTGCAAGATGTATTTTAATTTTACGCACACATTTCAAAAAGCGTGCTTAAAATTTAATTGATTTTTTTAGTTGTCTCAGGTATAATAAAATCAACACACAATTACATATTCGCTGTGCGTGAATTTTATTTAAGGAAGAGGGTGAATGAGTGAATCTTAAAGAGCGAGAAGAGCGAGCAAAAGAAGTGGTTGTAGACAATAATGGCATTGCAAAATCTGCCGACTTTGTTGCTGCCGGAATCAGAGCTGTTGATGTCGTAAACCTGTGCAACGCAGGCTTTCTTAATCGTGTACGACACGGATACTATCAGCTTGCCGAACAAGGTGTTTCTTCAGAAGAGCAATTGCTTGCAACACTCATCCCAAAAGGAATAGTTTGTGTTGAATCTGCATTGTTTCACTATGGTTACAGCGACTTTGCACCACGAAAATGGTCAATAGCTGTGCCTCGTTCAATGTCAAGAACAAAGCTAAAAATTGATTCACTTGCTATTCAACCTTATTATATGCAGCCTGAGTTGTATGAACTTGGAAAAATCACCGACAACTTCAATGGAGTTGAGCTGCCTGTATATGACCGAGAACGAACAATCTGTGATTGTTTCAAATATCGTTCAAGATTAGATAACGAAATTTTCAACAAGGCCATTAACGCTTATGTAAAAGACGACAAAAAGAATCTGAACAATCTTTCTGCGTATTCCCAAAAATTGCGTGTATATAAAAAAGTTACCGAACTGATGGAGGTGTTGCTGAATGGCTGATATTGCAGCGTCTGTGCTTACTCGATTAAAGAATAAGGCGCAGGCAAGTGGAAGAAGTTATCAACTTTGCTTGCAACTCTTTTGTCAGGAAGAATTTTTGCGCAGACTTGAAAAGTCAAAATACGCAGAAAATTTTGTTCTCAAAGGCGGATTGTTTATCTATGCGCTTACCGAATTTGACAGCAGAGTAACAGTCGATGTTGATTTTTTGCTTCGACAAATGCCGAACACTCCTGAGCAACTGCGAGCTGTGCTTGAAGAAATTATCGTAGCACCTACTGAAAATGAATTTGTTACATTTGAGATAACAGATGTTGCTCCCATTGCTGTTGCAAAGAAATACGCCGGTATCGGTGCATCGCTTGTTGCACATATCAAGAATACAAGAACACCTTTCAGCATTGATTTCGGCGTTGGCGATGTAATTGTCCCAAAGCAAGAAAAGCGAAAAATTCCTACACAGCTTGACGATTTTGCTTCTCCGACGGTAAATACATATTCGCTGGAAACGACAATTGCCGAAAAGCTTGATGCAATTCTCGATTTAATGGAATTTTCAAGCCGAATGAAAGATTATTATGATATTTATTATCTTGCCAATAAGTTTGATTTTGACGGTGCAACGCTGACAAAAGCACTTAAAAAGACTTTTGAAAATCGTGGACACGCCTTTACGATAGAACAATTTGAGCAGGTTATGGCTTTTGCCGAAAATGATGCAATGCAGAAAAAGTGGAAAGCCTTTACCCGTAAAATTGATACGAAAACCGATGATTACAGCATCGTGCTGAAAACAATAAGGGCATTTTTAACAAAACCGTTTACAGCGGAAATAGATAATATAGGTTTTTCTGGTCGATGGTCCGCAAATCAAAATGAATGGATAATTGGAGGAAGCTATAATGGCTAAAAAACAAAAGAAACAAGAAGCTTTGTCGGTTAGTAGACTTATAAATGAAGTTTTGGTGGCACAATTAAGTATACCTTTTCGCCAAATTGTCAATGATACCACTTTCTCAAAATATACTGGCTCAAAACGTCCCGACATCCTTATTTCTGAATTTGAATACGATGGCACCAATGACGAACAATACATCAAAAACCTTGTCGCATATGCAGAAGCAAAAGACGATTGCAAGGTTGAAGATAAAGATTGGAAAGATGCTTTGAAGCAAGGCAAAATCAAGGCACCTAAATTGGGTTTACCTTATTTCATTGTTACAAACTGCAAAACCACATATTTTTATAATGCGAAAACCTTAAAGCAATTAACACTTAACGGTAATCCTATCCGTGAATTCCAAACTATTGATATTTATAGACTTATCAAGAACAAATTAACCGCAAATCCTGACTTGAATTCAATCAACACTAATGTTGACTCTATATCCACCATTTCAGAAGCAATATTTAATAAGAAACTTTGGGAACTTGCAGGTGTATATCGTGGCATAAACTTCAAAGACAATGTTCAAAAGATTGACTTTACAGTAGGTTTTGTTGCCCTTGAATATTTCGAGGAAAAAGAGGAAATTGACGGCACGAAAGATTCGTCTAAAGTGTACTGGTCAACTTGCAACGATGATGTAGCAGAAAAAGTAAAGAATAATTTGAGCGGTTACATTAGCCGTTTAGAAGATGAAACAACTTTCAAAGAATTTAAAAATGTTATGGAAGTAGTTAGGATTGCAATTAGCGGTGATGGAAAAAACAAACCACTGATTGGCGTAGATGATGTAAAACAAATTTATAGCATAATTGATTCTATGAAGCCCTTGCACGGAACTGGATTTGACTTGTTTGGTGCTGTATATGAAATGTTCGCTTCTTCTAAAGAGAAAAAGGATTTTGGCGAATATTTCACAAGACGTCATTATACACATATATTCTCCAAATTGTTACTGCAAGATGAAGATATTTACAATGAGAAAAAGGAGTTTTCTATTATAGATCCTGCTTGCGGCACGGGTGGGTTCTTAACTGAAAGCTTCAAAGTCTTGTTAAACAATTATGAGAAAAGCGGAACTTTAACAACTGAAGCAAGGGAATTCCTTTCTAAAAGATGTTTCTACGGCGTAGATGTTCGAGATGAAAATATATCAAGAACTCGCTTAAATATGTTTTTGGTTGGTGATGGGCATACCCATATGTATTCGGACAATTCCTTAAATCCGACAAGACAAAACGGGAAAGCCACGCTTAGCAAAAAATACCAGTATGTAATTACAAATCCTCCGTACGGTAGCGGTACAATCAAAGCAAAAACCAACGCAATTTCCACAAACAGAACTGAGATAGCATTTATTTGTAAGGTTATTGATTTGCTTGAAGTTGGCGGAAAAGCGTGTATCATCACCCCTGACGGTGTATTAGAAAATCCCTCATATAAGAAGTTCCGTCAAGAAATTCTTGAAAAATGTGAAATATACGCAATAGTTTCATTGCCAAAATTTGCTTTTGCACCATATACTAAGGAAAAGACTTACGCTTTATTCATTAAAAAGCGTAGTGACAAAGTTACTAAAATACAGGATAAACCTATCTGGATGTATATCATTGATAATGACGGATTAGCTAATTCTGATAAAAGATTTCCCACCAAGTTACGTAATAATCGCAACGGTTGGATGCACGATGAAATATCCGGCTGGGTTAGCACGGACGGCATTGAAATGCCCGGCGTTTTGGAGAAACGTTGGTTATCTTTTGATGATAGTGCCGCCCCTACTACATGGATTGATGAGAAAGGTATTGTGCAAACTGCAAGAAAAGGTGGTAATGTCGATATTAATATAATCGAAAATGATCATTATAAAACTTTATTGCCAGAGTATTATTTGAGACCGTATTCTCCGCACTATATTAGTGAAAATGATTTTGACAATGAATTAAAGCAAATAGACAATAGTATAAGGAGGCTGCTTAATGAAATTTCTTGATGTTTTTAATGAAATTGATAAAGGCAATTACGCTTTAACAGATGAAGCGATTTATGCATCCTTACAAAATGGGGATGAGTTAATACCTTTATACGGTGGAAACAAAGAACATAAAATGACGGATCGAAGAATTTCAGTTTCTGCGAAAACGAAGAAAGGTGCAACAATTAAGATTTTCTCTGGTGAAGGTATAATTATTAGTCTAGATGGCAGTGCAGGAAGTATGACATATAAAAACGGTGAAAAGTTTGCTCTTAATCATCACGCAGGATTTATAACCTTACGCAAAGACGCCGTTGATAAGGTGAACCTTGAATATTTCTCATTATTCTTGCAAAACTTTTATAGAGAAATGGGCGTAAGTGACGGATCGAAAACATTATCATTGGAGCAGGTTTATGCGGAGGAGTTTTCTCTCCCCGATTTTGATATTCAATGTAATATTTTAAATTCTCTAAAAAGTATTAAAAGCAAATTGGATACTCTTGCTATATTAAAAAAACGATATTATTCTTTAATGGATAAAGAGTTAGCAACAGAATATAATCAGTATCAAGCCAAACAGATTAAAATTTCAACCTGTATTGGTTATATGAGCGGAAACAGTGGCTTAACAGAAGAATTTATATATCAAATGTTACAAAGCAATTCGGAACGATTTGTCGTCCTTTCGAGTGCCACCGAAGATAATACAATGATGGGGGAAATCCCCAAGTGCATTATCAACAATCGCCAGTTGAAAGTTTTTGAAGGGCAGGAAGGCCTGTTGGTAACAAGAAATGGTAAGGCGGGGCAGACAAAATATCTTCCCAGTGGAAAATATACAATCAATGATCACGCCTATATTCTCTTTGTTAAAGACACATCGCCATATGAAATCAATCTTAAATGGCTTTCCTTGCAATATAAACAAGATTTTCTATCGTATGCTTCGAACTCGGATAATGGAACTTGGAATATGACGGGATTTTTCGCTTATACAAAATTGGATATTCCGAGTATTGATGAACAATTGTCCATTGTGAAAAAATATGATACTTTGTTACAACGTATTAATACTATTGAAGAAATAGAACGCAAATATTGCAAACTTATATCAAAAGAAATAGCATAAAATAAAGCCAAAAGCGGGGACAGCAACATAAAGTTGCCGCCCCATTTTTACTTAAAAATAAATCAATTCTGCACATACGATTTCCGTCGCTCTGTTGCGTATATTATTCATATTCCGCACCCAGAGCATCATATCGGTTGCTTTGAGTTCTTCGGTTACATTTTCTTTTTCGGCGAAGTCTTTTACCAGCCGGAGAAAAAGTTGTTGCGCCTGCTGTTCAATATCTGCAAGATATAAATTGAGCTTACCGCTTGTCAGCAAATTGTGGTAACGCACCTTATGATTTTCTTTCAAATATCGTTTATGCCTCATTGCCCAAACGCCGATATTCACTTCCTTTTCTTCTTCCGCCGGTAATAAATCGGGTAATATATAGTCGCCCGCCTGCGTATAAGTACCGCCCATTTGTTCAAAAATTGTGTTTGCCATTTTGTTTTACCTCCAAAAATTTATTTATCTTGAGCGTGGATTTTCACGCTTGCGACCTTTGATATTTCTTGCCTGTTCAAGCAACTCGTCAATTTGTTTATGCCCGAAAACCTTGCGCAAAAGCTTGTAATCCTTGACCTCTGAACGCAAATTTTCGTTTTCGCTTTTCAGCTTGCTGTTTATTTTCGATAACATTTCGTTCTCACGATATAGATTGCCGTTTGTAATGTTTAACCTGTGGTAGCTGTCCACCGCCTTAAAATATCGTGCAAATAGGGTGCTGAACTATGACTATTGATTCGCTCGAAGTAGTATTCTATCCATCATTACTTCGGAGAACTTTTGATATTCTTCCTTTGTCCAAAACAGCATTTCCTTGCGTTCTTCACTACCCATATTTCCGGCTTTTGCGGCGGGATTGCTACGCAAATCATAAAATCTTACCGCATAATTAAATATGGCGGAAAGTTGATTGTGCAGCGCTTTCAGGTAGGATGATGAATAGGGCTTATTATCCTCATTACGATATGCAAGCATTTCATTTTGCCACGCTCGTACATCTTTGGTTGTAATCTCATTAATTTTATAATTTTCAAAATATGGCAGAATTTTCTGCTGAATAATATTTTCTTTTGTTTGCCAAGTGCTTTCCTTTAATCGTGGCTTTTGCTCTTGACAGTAGATTTCAACAAAAGCGGAAAAGGGCATATCCCAATCTCCCGAATTTTGTTGTCGGAAAGTATGCTCCCACTCCTGCGCCTCTCGTTTGGTATCAAATCCTCGTTTACACTTTGGCTTGCGTTCGCCTTTCCAGTTTGTGTATTGAGTCATCACATACCAAGTTCCGTTATCTTTGTTTTTGTAAGCCGGCATTATACCTCTCTCCTTTCTGCTCCGTAAACTCTTTCATTAAAATACTGTCGGCTGATGCGTCCTGCAACTGTGATATATCCTTTTGCACTCAACTCATCATTGAGCTGTTTTATAACCTTATATGCATAAGATTTCGATACATCCAATTCCTCTGCAACCGCATCAGCTCTGATGAAAGACTTTTCTGTCATAAAAAACACCTCCTTTATAATAATGCTTAATGCGTGGGCTGAACAATCCGAGAAATATCATAACGGCGACATTAACCGTGACGAATATGACAAGTGGCGCTACAATTATCCGAAGTATGATGAAGCTTCCGATTTTGTAAAAGTACCGTCACAGAATTTCAGTGATACTATGGCTGAAGCGTTTAAGGATAAATTAAAATAATGCAAACGACAAAAGCCCCGTACTGACTTTAATCCGTCAGTACGGGGTTTAATGTTAATATGGTATTTTTGCGAGCCACAAGATATTACTTTTTACTCACAAACCACTCGATACATACGATAAAGGGTAACGAGCAGAATCTTATCAAAATCTTATCAACGGGCTCTTTGAAAACCTTGAAGCCCTTGATATTACTGGGTTTTCAGACTTTTTCAATTTATTCCCACTCATCAAACAACGGGCTGTCAAAGAATTGCCGGAAGGTGATCTCAAGACCGTCGCAAATCTTCTTAATCGAAACTACGCCCGGATTCCGGCTCTTTTGGTTGAGCATACTGTATATGGTTGATGGCGAAACGCCTGAAATATTTGCAAGGGCATTGACAGCAATGTTTCTCTCACGGCACAGCTCCAAAATACGCTGCGCCACGGCTTCTTTTGTTCTCATAGCTTTCTCCTTTGCGATTTATCGTAATTCAATTCTACAAAAATGTGCGATAAATCGTGTGGGATATATCGCAATTATAAAGATTTTCTGCTATTGTTTACGATATATCCCATAAAGGAGATTATTATGTTTTCAGTTTATACGGTTTGCTTTTTCGGGCATCGTCAGTTAGACGATTTCAGTTTGGTTGAACAGAAGGTTGAAATGCTTATTGTCAGGCTGCTCAATGAGCACGAATATGTTGAGTTTCTTGTTGGTCGTGAAGGCGAGTTTGATCAACTTGTAACCTCTGCAATCCTTCGTTGCAGGAAGCGATTGGATACAGCTAACTGCTCTGTCACTTGGGTGATGCCTTATCTGAAAGCGGATTATGTCAAAAACAGCGATAGCTATGATAACTACTACGATTCTGTTGAGGTTTGCGAGCAATCCGCTAATACTCACCCGAAAGCAGCTATTCAAATCCGAAACAGAGCAATGGTTGACCGTTCAGATCTATGCGTTTTCTACGTTACACATAATAGTGGCGGTGCCTATCAAACGCTTCAATATGTAGAGAAGATAAATGCTAATAACATCAATCTTTATGTTTGATGTTATTTTCCAGTTACAGTTTTGCATTTCTGTATGAAGAAAGTTTGTATTTATTCATCACTTTGTTATCATATATGATAACAAATCAGTGAGGTGATTTGTATCAAAACAAGCGATGATATTGTTAAAAAGCATCAGACGATAATATTTAAAATAGTTGAGGTAGGCTCGAAAAAGGACTTTCTCAAATGGAACTAGCTAAACGCACCGGTATGCACCGATCAAATATCTGTCGAATTGAAAGCGGACGTCAAAATATCTCTCTTGATACTTTAATAAGAATATTTGACGCACTTGGAATAGATATTTCGATTGAACTGAAAGATAAATAAGAATACGCTTTTAGAAAATCACCTAAAAAACAAAAGCTGATGTAATTCAATTAAGAACCACATCAGCATTTGTGTTAATTATAGATTATTTCAGCGTTCACAACTTCTCTCGCTCGCTGGACAAAATTATTCATCTTGCGTACCCACAGCAACTGGTCGGTTGCTTTGAGCTGTTCGGTGCAGCCTTCTTCTTTAGCAAAAGACTGCACAAGCTCGTCGTACATCTTCTGCGCCTGTTCGTCAATGTCGGCAAGGTATTCATTCAGTCTGCACTTTGTGAGCAGGTTGGTATATAAAATCGGGCGGCTTCGTTTGATATAGCGAAGGCGTTGTTGTCCCCATAAGCCGATTGGTCGGCTATCCTGTTCGGGAAGTGTTAAATTCGGCAGCAAATAATCTCCTTGCATTGTATATGTGATTTCCATTTTTAGACCTCCTTAACCTTGATCTTCTTAGCCTTGGTTTTTGAAATTCTTATTAGCAGTTCATCAACTAAATCGGTGTACATTCCTTGTGAAATAAGGTTGTTTCTCAAATCAATCAGGCTATTAATAACAACTCTGCGTTCCTCGGCGGTGAGGTAAATATGATATTTAGCTCTCATTATTGACCTCCCGAAGAAAGTCCTCATACAGCGCTGTGTTGTCCACAAAGGTATCGTAGATAAACCGTGCACCAAGCCTGAAACCAACGATAAAGCTGTCAAGCTCTGATTCTCCCAAAATGACATTGGAAGCATTTGCAAAGGTGAAAAAAGCTTTCTTTTCTTCACCATCGAGCTTATCTGTCAGCTCAGCTTCGTACTTGGATAAGATACTCATTTGTTTCTGCAAATAGCTGTCCTTCTTAAAACCACAAGCCTGTGGATCAATGTTTCCGTAATACAACTCGGTTATGATGTTTTTCATAGTAAAATCTCCGATTTCATAATAAAGTCAGCGGGCGTTTCAACTACTATTTTTTATACCATTTTTCTACCAAATTGATGCTTCAAATAGATAAACTACACTTTGGAGAGACAAATAGGATACGAGGTTATAGCTTAAATCATAAGTATTTTAGCTATGTTTTGTTAGCTATAGAATAGTTTGGTTTTCCTATTCCGCTTCAAGTCCTTCTGCCCCTGCCAAGGTATGATGTCTCAAAAATGGCTTAGATAAGCCGTTTTTGAGACTTTTTCTTTTTGCAGAAATTTTCTCTGTCGGCAACTTTTTTCGGATTTTCTAAAAATTTAAATTGTGATTTTAAACTTGAAAATTAACGGCACAAGATATCAGTAATCATCAGGATTTTCGCACCTTTTTAACCGCAAAATCTGTTCTAAAAATACAGTAAATTTTCCGGAAAATGAAAATTTATTCACGGAATTACAAATCAATTTTCAGCTTTGTATCAAGAGTGCGTGAAATGTTCAGTTTGCTTGTTTTATCAACATGAGCATAAAAGTTCAAGAACTGTTTGCCTGAGTGTGTCAATCTCTTTTATCCTAAAGGCATATTTTGGATGGAGCTTGATAATTTCGCAGGTATCGAGTCCGTTTTCGATTTCTTCAATCAGAGCAGACATATCGGGAGAATTTTCATCAACAGGCTTTGGAACATCACCAACCTCTTCAAAAGTATCAATAAGATTCGTCTGTTCCTTATCAGAACCCTGCCACTTGCCCTCCTTGCGGAGATAGTCACGATTTTCCATTACACTGCCGTTAGCTTTATCAATATGTGCAACAGGGAATCTGTTCTTCAATGTTGAAAAGCGAATCGGCGATTTTGAGTAAATGAAAATGTGCATATGCTTTGTGCCTGTGGTTGCAATTTCATCCACAAAAAACTGTTTTAACTTGCTATTGCAATTTGCAAAAAAATTTTATTTTCGTCCGATGTTCCAAACTGTCCACTATATTATACCAAAGAACGCTGTCCCTCTATCTCCCCTTTGGATATAAAAAAGCAACTTGCAGAACAGAATTCCACAAGCTGTTTCTTTTAATTTAATATTCATCAGAGAGCCAAAACTTTTCACTTAGCAGATTGACTGCCGAATTTGTATAAGTTTATCAATATTCATCAGAGAGCCAAAACATAGGTCGCCTTGTTCCGCCGTCCTTGTTCGTATAAGTTTATCAATATTCATCAGAGAGCCAAAACGGATTTTCAACGCCACGATAAGAAATGGAAGGTATAAGTTTATCAATATTCATCAGAGAGCCAAAACAATCTTGTACCTCTTGCTGTAGCCTGTGTGGTATAAGTTTATCAATATTCATCAAAGAGCCAAAACATATCACATATTTTTTCAGTCGGGTAAAGGTATAAGTTTATCAATATTCATCAGAGAACCAAAACAAAGAGATTCTGATAAGTATCACTCCGCGGGTATAAGTTTATCAATATTCATCAGAGAGCCAAAACTACAGCCTGTGACAAGGTCTGATTCTGCTTGTATAAGTTTATCAATATTCATCAGAGAGCCAAAACCGCTGAACAACTTCGATTGCTTTTTCGGGAGTATAAGTTTATCAATATTCATCAGAGAGCCAAAACTAGGGTCAGGCAATCGGTCAATTGAAATAAGTATAAGTTTATCAATATTCATCAGAGAGCCAAAACCACTACATCTTGTAGAATGTAGGCGGTTTTGACAACTCAAACACAAGTACATTATAATTCAATGATATCTCTTTTGTCAAGATAGTTTTCCTCTGCATACTTTTCTCCTATCAAAATTTCCATAGAATCATACTGACGATCAGTTATTATCAGCAATCGTACCGAACCCGATGGGGGCAAAATACTTTTAACTATTTTTGAATACTTTTTTGCATCATCATTATTTCTGACAGTTCTCGCATATACAGAAAACTGCACCATGATAAAACCTGATTTAATCAGATTTTTTCTAAATTGCGAATATTGCTTTCTTTTCTCTTTTGTCGAAACGGGTAAATCAAAAAATACTATAACTTTCATAAATCTGTTAATCATCTTCATCCTCAAAAAATATATCAAAAGGGATTAATTCCGGAATTTCAAGCAGCGATACATTATTATTTTAAATTGCCGACACAAGAGATTTTACATATATTTCTATTGCATATCTTATACGCATTCTTTTATCTGATTGCAAAATAATTTAGTTTGGCAAATCAATCAAGCTATTGCGATTGCTATATGTAAGTGTTTCAAAAAGTGTATCACAATTTTCATCAGTCCACATATCAACCACGGGTCTTAACGGCTCCATGATATCATCAGCAAGATTAAAGGGATTAGTTTCGTTTATATGATGAATACCAACTGTTCCGTTAAATCCGTAACCGGCAAGAGTTTTAGCAACACATGACCTTATTATTGCATATCCGTAATTCAAAGAGGCATTTGTAACATCTTCATCAGTTCTTCTGAAGGTTGATCCAAATAATGCAACAAAATATTTTCGTGCCGCAACCGCCTCTCGGTTTGTTGTATCCCCGGGCTTCACGCTTTTGGATAACGCATCAATTTCATCACATTTTTCTTTGTTAATTTCACGGTATTTCAAGCATAAATACCGGTTGTGTATTTTTCTTTCAATAATTCCACAATTTCTGCCACAATAAATTTTTAAATTCATATGTCATATCAATTTGCTTCTTTATTACATTAAATGGTCTGTAATGAGTGTTAATTGGTAATGTTGCAGACACCGGAAGATGTTTTTCATCGCAAAGTATTATATGTGCACCTGCCTGCGTAAGTGTGGTCAACACACTTACGCTAAGCATTGCTACACGATTTTCTATTACAAGTGAGTATATGTCTGAAACCGGAACCCTACTTTCGCCTTCTGCACTTGATACTATAAGCCAGTTGTCCTTTATGTTCAATTTTTCTCCGGAAGCAACGATAACGGTTCGCCATATTTCTTTACCTCCCCAAGCTTTTTACCAAGTATGTCTATTTCAAATTTCTTTACTGTATCCTTTTTAGTTATTGAACACACCTCATTTTCCTTCATATTGTTAAGTTTTCGTCTCGTATTTCCTTTTGACATATACAGTTCATTTCTTGAACTGTTCTTTAATGAAAAGTAGTATCCACAACAAATTTTATTTTTCTTTGTAATTTCGATGTAGTCGCCATAAAAAAGGTACATTTCGTGCATAGCATAATCATCAGGATATCTATAATCAGAACGAAGATACAAATGATTATTTCTTTTTAATAAGTCGGTATATTTAATGAAATTTAGGTTTGTTTCATCATTACAAGTTCTATATACATCTACACAATAAAAGCGTGAATCATTTAACACCGTACTATTATTCTCACCAATAGTTTTGACACTGTTTTTTCCTGAAATTGCATCTTTCTTTTTTATGAAACCATCCTTAACCATCTGACCTGAATATTTTCTTTCAGGCTTAATTGATACAATCGGCATCTCAATTGAGTCTGCAAATTGGTGATCATATATTTTGTACAAATCATTTCTAAATATTTGATCAAGAGTATCTTCACCTACTTTAGTATCATAGTTAAAGAAATATTTCATTAACTCGTAATCACGGACACGGTATTCAACTTCAAAACGAATATTTTTCAGTAATGACGGTGTTTCCTTAACCTTTTCAAGTAATTTTCTTGAAACAGTGGGAGACATTCCATAATATTTCATTAAGGTATCAACACAATTGTCAAGACTTTTTCTATACTCCTCTGTTTTAATTTTACCTGCAGAATAGTATATATCTCTAAGCTTGTGGTTTTCGGTAGCTATAATAACATAGGCCGGTAAACAGTTTGCTATTACTATTGCGTCAACTGCATGATCAAAATATGTTATCTTCTTCAGTTCACCTTTATCATATCTTCCCCATGTTTCTTTGTTGAGCCACTGTCTGCGAAGAGATGATGTTATTGCACCCTTGACTGCATAAACTACCGGTCTCTTATCGTCACCCTTTTCCCTTGCAAAGTAGAGATTATCATTAAAATACTTAACCAAAAATTTTGCAATATATCGTGTATCGTTAAGATTTCTTGTTTTCCAATCGCCGAGAATTTTTTCAGCATCTTCGCCTACAAGAGATTCAAGCATAAAATACCTATACTTTTTCTCGGTGATTTTATTGTCTTTAAACAACTTATTAACACGCTGTTTGAACTCTTTTTCCTTTTCAGCAGATAGATACATCAACGGAGTTCTTGCTCCTTTTTTCTGATTTTCTCTTGCGAGAACAAGAGCTTTATTGTTTAGTGTATCATCAAGGATTCTCGAAAATGGGACAATATGATCGATTTCATATTGTTTTCCTTTATTCAATATTGCTTCTTTCTTATTTGTTATTTCTTCATTTGAATACATACATCTCCAACCCTGGAGTTCTCCAAGAAGATATCTTTCAATGTACTGCGGCCTAATTTCTCTTTCATCAAGACCTGTAATCAATGATATTTGTTTTATTGCATTTTTTCGTTCCTTTTCATTTTTATTTTGTTGAGTGGATATTTTTTGACGAGTGTCAAAACTCTTATTGAGTTCACTTGCGATTTCAATATTCATTGCATTTGGTGCGCCATATTTTTGAACAATTGCATTAACCACTTTTCTTGTTTCATTGATAGCTCTAAACACCACAGGATTTTGTGCATACTCACTATTATTATCAAAAGGTTTTAATTTTAACAATTTTTCTGTTTTTATACTTACTGAAAACTCATCTTGTTGTACATTCGCCTGAAATTCACCTACTAATGTTCCATCAAAAAAGGCATTGATTGCATCAATCATATATTTATCTGAAACTTTTGCTGTTCCTGAAAAATTTTGTTTAGAGAGCTTTTTTATCAGTTCATCTTTTCCTTTTAGTTCATCAATTTTGTTTAAAGCATCAATTCTTCTTTTGGGAGTTATATTGAAAGATATTGTATCACCTACCCTGTTAAGCAAAGAATTTTGATCTGTATATTCCTCCGATATCAATTTATCCCAATCGAAACCGTATGATTCAAAAATTGGCTTCACAGCTTTGAGGTATTTAATACAATCTACAATATTTTCATTTTTAGCAGTCTTAGTATTAAGAATTACAATGTTAAATTCTTTTGCGAGTTCATTGATTTTTGTTTTCGTAATGCTACCGCTTTGTAAGGACTGATTCACGATATTTCTCATCAAATCCCGAGGTAGTTTTACTACTTCGCCTGTGTTTTTCTCAACATATTTATATTGAGAAAGTTTGTTTGCCAAAGCAAATAAATCTCCTATTACCGTATAACGGTGTCCTCTTTTCTCATTCTTATAGTAGGGGCAATTGCCTATCGAATCAACAAAGCCCTTATATGGTCTGTTTTCATCGTCAGTATTTCCGGGGCCATCTTCGAAATCTCGCCTTGAAAATATTATATCAAATATTTTATCTATACTTTCATCTGTAAGTTGAGAGTAGAATTCTTTCTGTTTGCCTAAAATTTTTCTTACCTCATCTTCAAACATTTCGGTAGGAAACAGTATGTCATTTTCACTTATTTTGCCACTTGATTCTTTCTTTCCCTTTTCATCTTTTTCTTTTATATTTCTATACTTGTATCTTCCGGAAATTTTATCAGAAAAATGTTCAGAATCCTTCATTATAGCTTCTGCAATTGAGCGATAACCACCATTTTTTATAACATCTGCAGTATTCGTTAATGCCTTGTAGATATCTTTTTCTTCTTCTTTGGCTTTTTTATCTTTTGCGTTATTATTTTCATCACTCAACTCGTAAAAAGCTTTATATCCGCGACGCTTTGCTATATGCAACAATGCCGCAGTAAGTTCAACAGGAGTCACCTTTTCATCGAGGGCACGAACCCGTATATCTATAATATCATGATTGTTTTTAGCAAAGAACTCGGAAAGTTCCGCCCTACTTACAAATTCAATATTTTCAAGATAGTTCTTCAATCGTTCCTTTCGATGATTCCTTCTCCTAATTCTTCTTCGCATACCTCTGTATTTTCTTCTTCTTTGACTGTTTCGTATATTTTTATTACTTTCAATGATCTCTCCGGATTCAAATATGCGGACACCAAAATCCTCCAATCGTTTGCAATCATCGTCATTTCTTACAACAGCCCAGCCCACTGAACCGATTCCGATATCAAGTCCAATTATATATTTCATAATTCTCTCCTTTCTATTGACAAATATATTTTTCAATATTATAATTAAATTAGAACTTAGAAATTTGATGTATAGGTTTATCAATATTCATCAAAACAAACACAATAAACCATTTTTTATAAGTTTATCAATATTCATCAGAGTTCTAAGATAAGGCAATATGCCGTAGGGTAGTGGAAACCCCTTTGCACCACATACTAAAGACAACCTTAGGGTTGTCTTTTTTATTGTCTTCTCGTCTCTTATTTTATCATATATCACATTTTATTACAACATATTCAGCAATTTATAGTAAATTTATTATAACACAAAGCATTGTCCCATTGTCAGTACTATGGACCGATTAAAACAACAAAAGCTGAGGATATGAAAATTATCCTCAGCTTTTGTTGTTTTAGGGGTTATTTTTTCTGTGATTTTTTTGGGATAATTTTGAATACAGCATAAAATGATTACATTTCTACCGCATCCTGCAAGGCGTCTTCGATATATTCGTAATTCGGATAACATTCGGCATAGTTATCAGAACGGAAATCATGATACTGTAAACCCATTGCATCAACGGTTATGTCTGTAATTATGCCGTTTTCTTTGAATGTAATGTCAACACGATAAGTTTCGTATTTTTCATTGTCATACTCAAGAAAAATTGACTGCAAGCTCGTACAATTCATCGGCAAAATCGCAATCCGCCAACGGAATATTGTTCTCAACTGCCTCATTTATTTTTGCATACAAATCATCCGAAATCTCGAACTCAACAATCTCATACCAACATCTTTCAGAACTGTTGATACGCACATATGCTTTGTGCCTATGGTTGCAATTTCATCCACAAAAAACTGTTTTAACTTGCTATTGCAATTTGCAAATTTATAAGTCTTTCAACCTGTTATCAACATTATACCAAAGGTCACTGTACCATTATCTACCATTTGCTTGCAAAAACAGCCCTGCAAATGGGTACAGGGCTGTAAAATTAAAGATTTATTCATTGCTTATCAGATTTAATCGTCTGTAGCTTTGAAATTTATTTTATTTTCGGTCGCAAAGGTGTGTGCATAGGAATCTGTCGGGGCGTGGATTGTTAGGTCTTTTGAGTCTTTGAAGGCAGATTTTCCTATGTAGGACACATTTTTGGTCAGGTAGATATCCTCAAGGGAGTAGGATTCTTTGAACGCATTATCGGCAATGAATTTTACTGTATCGGGAACAACTGTTTCTTTTGCACCGCCGTAATTTATTGCATCATCTGCAATTGAAATCACATCCAAGCCGTCAATATGTGCAGGAATTTCAAGCTTTTCCTCTGTCGACATTGGGTTATATTTAGTTATTACGCACACGGGCTTGCCGTCATCATAGATAACATCATAATTATAATATTCGCCGTAATACGCACCGTTTCTGATTTTTGAATAATCGGTATTTTTAGCCTCCGGATTTTCAGGCTCGGTCGTATAGTTTTTATAATTGATTTTATTTTCAACCGCAAATTTTTCAGCATAAGAACCCTTTTCGGCATATATCGTAAGGTTGTCAATGCCGTCAAAAGCGGTTTTTGCAATCTTATTTACGGAGGGCGCAATATAAATTTCCGTTATATTTTTTGAATCCTTAAATGCGTCATCCTTGATTTCACAAATGCCGTTGGGGATAACAACTTTTTTAAGACAATCAAATTCGCTGAAAGCTTCCTTTTCAATAGCGGTTATTTTTGTATTTTCATCATATGAAGTCGGAATATACGCATCGTCCAAGCCGTAATATCCGCCCTGAAACAAGCCGACAGTGGCATAAAAATTTCCGTTTTCATCGTCTTGAAATTGAATTAAAAACTGACCGTCGGCAGAAGGTTTTAGACGATATTTTCGGTCAACAGCCATTTGTTCAAATCTGTTATTTACGATTGTTGCTCTGGCAAGGAAAGACAAGCCGAGCAAAGCGGCAACCGAGATGCAAAGAACAACGAAAAATTTATGAGTAAACAGTTTACTTTTCATGCAACTCACCTTCTGTCATTTTCAAAACAACATCACAAATTTCTTCCAAATCCTCTTTGTGATGAGTTGTGATAACTACGAGCGCACCTCTTTCTTTTTCTTCTTTAAGAAGCTTGTAAATCAGCTGTACACCGTCATTATCAAGTGCATTTGTCGGTTCATCAAGCAGGATGATTTTCTGCTTTTCAAACACAGCCTGAGCAATATTCAGCCTCTGTTTCATACCAAGCGAAAACTTTTTCACCTTTAAGTCAGACTTTAATCCCACACGCTCAAGCGCTGTTGTAATGTCCTCATCTGTGGCGGTTTTCTTGATTTTGCCGAGGATTTTCAGATTGTCAAAAGCATTGTACTGGGGCAACAGGTTCATATTTTCAATCACGATACCTATGCTCGGCGGAAACGACATATCCTTGTGCAAAACCTTTCCGTCAATCACAACAGAGCCGCTGTCGGGAACAAGCAAGCCTGCAATTGCTCTCAAAAGCATAGTTTTGCCCGAACCGTTGTGTCCGTAAATTCCGTAGATTTTGCCGTACTCAAAATTGTAACTTACATTATTTAAAATCGGTCTTGATTTGATACTTTTACAATAATTTTTTATTTCTACCATAATATCACCTCAAAAAATATCGGTTTTCTTAAATCTCAAATTCAGAATAAAAATGCACAAAGCATTTAACGCAACTATGAATAACAGGTATCCGTAGTAAATGCTCTCGCCCGACACAGCACCGTTCTGCATTCCGAACATCAAGCTCGGAAAGAGAAGCATTTTCCAAATCGGTGCGTCAACAAAATTCTGAACCAAATAGTACGCAATAAAGCAATAGGTGAAAATTCCTATATTCACAATGTGTGCAGGAATACTGATTTCAAGCAAAGACTGAATAACTATCAGCGAAAAAATTGTCAGAAAGTACATAATCAAAGATTTAAGAGTTCCGCTTTCAACGGGAGTCATACTTTCTCTTGCAACAAAAAAGATTATGAACTGGAACAAAACAATGCAAATCAATGCTATAAAATTGTTAAGACAACGCTTTAAAATCAGCACTGTTTTTGAATAATTGCGTACAATCAACATCTTGCCGTAGCCTTGTTTAAGGTTCTCAATTGAGCCGCTTGTAAAGAAGAGAATAAAACATACGGGCAGCAAAAGCGGCAGAAATTTTGTAATTTCAAGGCCGTAATCGCTTGGGGCTAAACCAATCATAAAGGCATTTTGAAAGTTCCCCTGAAATACACAACTGAACAATTGAGCAAGGCACGCAACAATTAGTATTATCGACAAAACAAGCTTACTTTTTAACATTACTCAAAACATCCTTTTTCTGATACAAAAAGTAGGAAGAGAAGATAAGCATAAACATCATAAGCAATGCTCTTAATATAATGCCCCACATATCCGACAGAACCATTTCGCCGTTCATAAGTTTTGACACCACTATGGCATCTCTGAACGGAAGCCATACCCTGCTTATCATAAAAGCTACATCTGCAAAAAACTCTGTAAAAATCAGAGCTATGGTGATAATTGGAGCAACTTTTGTAGAAATGATTATTCCGAACGAGAGCATAACGAGTCCTGCTCTGAAATAAAACAAAAACAAAGTCAAAAGTTCAAGTGCCGAATATTGCAGAAAATTCGATTCTAAAATCAGGTTAATGTCAAAGCAAATGAGTGCCGCAACTACGCTGACTGCTTCTATCAAAAATGAAAACAAAAAAGCAAATACCGCACAATCAGCAATTCTTCCTGTCACAAAAGAGGCTCTCGATTTCAGTCTTACAATGTAACTTACATTATCATCGGTAAATATGTAAAACAAAAACAGAACAAACACTACTATGAAAATGCAAGCAACATTACCTGATGCATTAAAATCTCCGTTGCCTGCAACTCTGTAAAAAACACCTTTGGGGCTTAACTTCTCAGCATAATCCGAATTAAAATAATTATAAAATCGCAAATATGTGTATGTGCAAAGCAGAGTAAAAAACACTGCACAAAGCGGAAGTATGATTGCATACTTTTTTAATTTACACCTGATCATACTTAGTCACCTTAAAGAACGAAAACAGAACAGCAACTATATTTATTGCTACTACAAAAATAATTGTAAAAGTATAATGTGATAAAGGATACACAGTAAACGGGGTTAATGCTCCTATGATAGACGGTTTGATGGCAGTCGATATATACCATAATATGAAAGCTAACGGATAAAGAATAAATCTGTTTGGAAATGCCATTGCAAGTGCCGTTGCACCGCTTCCCACAATACCGCCAATGAATGAGAAAACAAGAATATAAAGTATGTTATAAAACATCGGATTGCTGTAAGACTGAAGTAGATTGGGTTCAGATTTCAGCATTTCCACATCATCAGGAATATATGTACCTCCCGCAAAAACAATATGCACCATAAGGAGATTGAGTAAGAGAGGAATTATAAGCACAAAAAATGAAACAGTAAAGCTTTTAAGTATATTCAATACAAAATATTTATTCTTACCTCTTTTGGTGACAAGAATATTTTTGTACCCTATTTTGTAATCTTCAATGCAATCGTCCGCAACAATAATTGCCAAGAACAACGGTAAATACCCTGTCAACACGCCTTGAAGTCCTGCCGTCATGAAAGATCCCAAAAAAGTAACTAATCCGGGAACAGGAACAGATGCTCCTTTGAACACATCCACAAGAGCCATCAATATATCTAAAATCGGAGCTACAAAAATAAAAAGTATAACTCCTAATTTAAGTTTGTTATTAAATATCCGGGTAATATAATATGACATATTTTTCACCTCAATTTTTACTAAACACATTTTTTGACTTGAACAATTACAATGAATATGCCGATTTCTTAATTTATTTGCTATTTGTTTTAATCAACCAATTTCTTTTATATTCAAATTATACAAATGCAAAGTGACTGTAAAATGACTATAGCCCTTTTACAAAATAAAACAGGAAAACAAAGCGACAAATACGCATTTTGTTTTCCTGTTTAAATTATTTGATATTTTATTGTATTGTTAATAGTTTCCGCACATCAGAGCATTTTCCAATTTTCCGCATCAAACACACCTTTGGTGGTTATTCTCAAGCTTGGAATAACGGGCAGACTTAGAAACGAGAGAGTCATAAACGGATCAATGCTTTTATCCGCACCGAGTTCATATGCAGATGACTTTGCATTTTCAAGCTTTTCGTTTACGGTTGTCAGCGGTTCATCGGACATCAAGCCTGCAATCGGGAGTTCGAGCAGAGCCTTGATTTTGCCGTTTTCAACAACTGCGATACCGCCCTTGCTGTCCTTGATTGCGTTCACGGCAACGGCAATGTCATCATCATTACAGCCGACTGTGATAATGTTGTGCGAATCGTGGGCAACCGAGGTTGCTACTGCACCCGATTTCAGCGAATAGCCTTTAACATAGCCGACACCGATATGGTTTGTGCCTTTGTGACGCTCAATGCAGGCAATTTTCAGAATATCGTTTTCCACATCAATTTTATCGGCTGTGCCGAGATTGCGTGTGAGCAATTCACCGCCGACAAGACCGATAAGCCCGAGTTTTCCGTCAACCTTGAAACTGCTCGGCGTTACGCTGTTAAGATGAAAAGTGTCAAAGCATTTTTCGGCAAGCTCTTCATCAACTGTGGGAGCAGAAAAGTCCTTAACTTCGCCGTCAAAAACAAGCTTGCCACGCTTGAAAACAGTTTCAACATTGAAATCTTCAAGATTATCGACAACAACAATATCAGCAAGATAACCCGAAGCAATCGCACCTTTGTTATTGAGCAAAAAGTATCTTGCGGCATGGTGGGTTGCTGTTTTGAGGGCAACAATCGGATCTGCACCGTTTTTCAGCGCCTGTTTTACGATGTAGTCAATATGACCACCGTAAAGCAAATCGCTTGGATGCTTATCATCTGTTACAAACATACACCTTGAGTAATACTGCTGAGTCAAAAGCGGCATAAGCGCCTTGAGATTATGAGCGGCAGTACCCTCTCTTATCATAATAAACTGACCTTTTCTCAGCTTTTCAAGGGCATTTTCAAAGGTGGAACACTCGTGGTCGGAATAGACACCTGCGGCAATGTATGCGTTGAGGTCATTGCCCGAAAGCTCAGGAGCGTGACCGTCAATTTTCTTGTGATGAGCCTGCGAGGTAACGATTTTTGAAAGCACATTTTTATCGCCGTTGATAACACCGACATAGTTCATCATCTCTGCAAGTCCGAGTACCTTTTTATTATCCAAGTACAAGTCAATATCCTTGCAGTCAAGCTCCGCACCGCTCTCGTCAATTTCTGTGGCAGGCACACATGACGGCATCATAAAATGAACATCAATCGGCAAATTTTGCGATGCCTGAATCATATATTCAACTCCGTCAATACCCATTACATTTGTGATTTCGTGAGGGTCGGTTATGACTGTGGTTGTACCGTGGGCAACAACTGCCTTTGCAAATTCAGCAGGAGTCACCATTGAACTTTCAAGGTGAATATGTGCGTCAATAAAGCCGGGGAGAACGAGTTTTCCGCTGACATCAATCTCTGTTTTACCGTCATATTTTCCGACACCGGCAATCAGTCCGTTTGCAACGGCTATGTCACCGCACAAAAATTCATTAGAAAACACATTAAGATACTTTGCGTTTTTTAAAACAAGGTCTGCCTTTTCCCTGCCTGCCGCAACTGCAATTATTCTCTGCTTTGCTGCAAGCTGTCTGTCTGTTTTCTGTCCGTATATTTCCTGCATAAAAGCACCGCCCTTCTTATATATATTTACAAGATTATAGCACTTTGCAAAAACCATTTCCATAAGTATTTTTCACGAATATTCTTCGCAATTTTTTGCTAAATTGCATAAGATGTGTGCATATTTTCATCTGTCAGACAATAATAATTTTAACAATTTATTGTGCTAATGTATTGAAATGCACAAACTGCGGTGATATAATTTATTTATAAGTATTATTTTCGGAGGGATAAATTATGTCACACACATACAGCGAATTTTTACCGAGTTACAGCGTGGGAGTTGATTGCTACAAGGCGATTCCCGAAATTGTGAAGCCGTACGGCAAAAAGGCGGTTGCAGTCGGCGGTAAAACAGCTATGGAAAAATCAAAAAAGGCTTTGCTTGAAGGCATCAAAGGCTCTGACATTGAAATCATTGATTTTGTATGGTACGGCGGTGACTCCAGCTATGAAAATGTTGAAAAAATAAAGAACAATCCGTCTGTGCAAAAGGCTGATATGGTGTTCGGTATCGGAGGCGGACGAGCTGTTGACACGGCAAAAACCTATTGTGCTTTATATAACAAACCGTTGTTCACATTCCCGACAATTGCATCAAACTGTGCGTCATGCACCTCGCTTTCGGTAATGTACAATCCCGACGGTACTTTCAAGGAATATTCGTACCACAAAGCCCCTGCAATTCACACATTTATCAACACAAAAATTATTGCCGAATCACCCGAAAAGCTCATGTGGGCAGGAATCGGTGACGCACTTTCAAAGGAATATGAAGTAATTTTTGCGTGTCGTGAAAAGAATATGATTCACACACCGTTGCTTGGCAAGGCAATTGCCTCCGCAAGTACCGAACCGCTCATAAGCTTTGGCAAAAAAGCTCTTGAGGACTGCAAAAACAATGTGCCGACAGAGGCAATTGAGCAGGTTGCGCTTGACATTATTATCACGGCGGGACTTGTTTCAAATTTTACCGTCCACGAAAACAATCCGAATCCCGAGGAGGATTATTACTACAATTCATCGCTCGCACATTGTGTTTATTACGGTGCGTCACTCTTTCCGCAATGTGAACGGCAGCATCTGCACGGCGAAATTGTTTCATTCGGTGTGCTGTGTCTGCTGACATATGACGGACAATTTGAGGAGCGAAACAGAATTTTTGAATTTAACCACAGTATCGGACTACCTTGCACTCTCGGCGAAATTGCACTTACTCCGGATGATGTGCCTGCAATTGCGCACAAAGCCGCAAGCGTTGTTGAGTGGAAGTATGTCCCGGGTAATCCGACCGAGGACGCATTCATCAATGCAATTCTTGCAACCGATAAAGCCGGCAAGGAATTTTTAGCTGATAAATAATGAAGTTTAATTGTAACTGACTGCTACATCATTTAGGTAAATGTATCCCATTTATACAGTTTATTTTCATCATAAATTTTCTGCAATTACTTAGCGGGCGGATGATATCCGCCCATACGGAATTGTGCGAACGGTTGCAATGTTAGGCTCGGGCATAATATGTCATTTTTTATACCATACTATCTTCACGAACTGGGAACGGTGGCTCACCGTAAAACTAAGCCGCCCTCGGCAGTGCATGCGCTGTCGAGGGCGGTTTGGTTTTACAAGGGGTTTCCGGAAGTTATCTTACTGAAATCAGTTGTTTTTAGGGGTTTTGCTGTTATAGATTTCTTTGTTAAGGCAATGTTCTTTTGCACAAACTATAACATTGGTAGCGGCGTCACCGATAACATTAAGTGTGATAACAGCCATACCCGGGAGGTAGTTCATAGCAAGAATAAGCGAGTAGCCAATCATACAAAGATCCGAGTTCAAGCCAAGTCCCATCATTACAACATAAACCATTGTTGTACCTGCAACAGGGATTGCCGGAGTACCGACTGCTGTGCAGATTGAGAGGAATGCTGTAAGGCAAAGGGTTGCAGGAGTAATGTTGACGCCTGCGGCTGTGGCGATGAATGTAATGGCAATCATATGCATTGCGGTTGTACCGTTCATATTGATTGTCATACCTGTTGGAAGAACAAAGCTGCTGATTTCTTCGGAACAGCCGAGTTCGTTAATACAGGTTTCCTTATTAAGCGGAAGCGTTGCGGCAGACGAGTTTGTTGCTGCTGCAAACATACCGATTTTTGCCGCCTTTTTAAGGAAGATAAACGGATTAAGTCCTGTTGTAATGAAAATACCGATTGGGTAAATTGTGCAAACAAGAAGAAGGCTTACAACAATTGTTACAACAATCCACATCATTGTCGGTGAAATGTACTCAATTCCGTAAACGGCGAGTGCTCTTACGATCATACAGAAAATTGCGATAGGAGCAATCTTGTTGATAAGGAAGTTGAGGAACATCTGAACGATATCGTTGATGTTTTCAAAAACTTTCTTGAGCGGATCTGCTTTTTCGCCCATCTTTGTCATACAAAGACCAAAGATAATTGCGATAACAACAACGCAAAGAATTGTGTTGTTAGATGACATTGCGTTAATCATATTGCTCGGAACAGCGTTTACAATTGTTACGAGCGGATTGTAACCCTCCATTGTAACGATGTCCTGAGCCTGTTGTGCCGGAAGATTGACTGTGAACCAACCAAGACTCTTTGCAAGATAAGCTGCTGCGCCTGCAAGAGCTGCTGCTACGATATAGAAGCAAAGGTAGGACACAAATGTTTTACCTGCGATTCGACCGAGCTTTTTTGGGTTTGCAAGGCTGCAAAGTGCAAGTGTCAGCGAACAAAGGACGAGAGGAACAATCATCATCTGAAGTCCCTTCATAAACAGCTGACCTACGATGTAGAACAAGCCGAGTCCTTCGATATCTTTTGTTGCGGTGATATCCTGGAATAAAATTGCCTCAACAACTTTCCAGGCTCCTTCGCCGTCTGTTCCCATTACCGCACTTTTAATCAGCAGACATATAAAGCCGACTACAAAACCTGCGACAACGGCAATCATCATTTTCTTGACAATTGAAGCTTTCTTCTTCTCCTTTTGTTTTGTCATTTTTACATCTCCTTATCTGTGAATTTGGGTAACCCCTTTATTGCGGAACTGCCGAATAAACTGCCTCAAGGAATATTTGCACATCCTATCCTCATATTTAATCGGTGTGTCCTTAATGTGACGGGAACCGTCTCCGATTGGTCTCCCGTCTGCAAAAATAACCGTAATTAATAGAATTTCCATAGTGATATATAAAATAATTACTATGTTTAAAATTCAACTCAGATTTAACAACACTATCCAATAATAACAAAAATATTTTCGATGCGTTCTCAAAACTGTTAAATCTGCTAAAGTTTTGACAGCGCAAAAGCTCCTGCTGTTTTTGATTAAAAAGAACAGGAGCTTTAATGGGTAAAATTATAAAAAGCACTGACTCAAACTATGTACCGGACAAGGTAAATCAGTACATGAGTTTTATTTTCATCTGCTCACAAAACTCAAGCCATTCCTGTGACGGCTTTTCGTCGGTAATCAGATAATCGATCCTATCCCAATCCAAAAAATTGACAAACGCAGTATGGTTGAATTTTGAATGGTCTGCAAGTAATACCACACATTCGGCACGGCTTGCCATCTCAGACTTCAAATCAGCCTCACCTTCGGAAGAATCAGTTATGCCTCTTTCCATATCAAGCCCTTTGCATCCGAGGAGAACAAGGTCAACATTGTACTTTTTCATAGCCTCTTTTGCAGGTTTTCCGTAGAAAGAACGGGTTTTTTCATCATAAAGTCCGCCGGTTGAAACCAGCTTCATTTTACAAGTGTCGAGTTCCTGAAAAATCTGTGCAGAAAATGTAATTGCGGTAAGATTTTCATTGTCCTTAAAAAGCTTAACAGCCTCAAGAACAGTTGTGCTGTTATCAATCATCATCGTGTTCACACCGATAAATTTATCAACAAGCAGCTTAGCAATTTTCTTTTTGCCCTCAAGGTTAATTCCCTTGCGTTTAAAGAAATGCACTCTGTCATTCTGAGAAGTTGTATTAAGAACAGCTCCGCCGAAAGTTCTGGTAATGATACCGTCATTCTTCAGCTTTTCAAGATCACGCCTGATAGTTTCTTCGGTTACATTATATATTCTGCTTAAATCCGAGACGAAAACCTCGCCTTCGGTTTCAACCTTTTGTCTGATTTCGTCAATTCTCTTTGCCATAAACATTTCCCTCAACTTTTATTACATACTAACATAATTATCAACAAAAGTAAAGGGAATTCGACTGTTTTTACAATAATTTTAACAATCGGGAGCGGATTTCTTCACCCTATACACAAAGGTGTATTAAGCAACCCTTAATTATTTGTCGATAGCCTCAACCATATCACGCATCATTGCAACATCAGCGGAATCAAGTTCAAGTTCGGCTGACTTAACATTCTCGGCAATCTGATCTACAGTAGTAGAACCGCTGAGAAGGTTGATAAAGTCACCCTGAGCAAGAATCCATGCAAGAGCAAGGTTAGCAATTGTACAGTTATATTTTTTACAAAGAGGCTTCCACTGATCCATAACATCCATAGCCTTCTGCATATTTTCGGGCTGGAACCATTTCTTTGGAATCTGTGCGCCTACAGGCTTGTAATCTCTTGGGAATGTACCCGAGAGAAGTCCCATTTCGAGCGGTGAGTAAGCCTGAATTGTAACACCGTTTTCACGACAGCAAGGAATGATTTCATCCTCAATGCCACGGTCAAGAATTGAATACTTAGCCTGAACGATATCAAGCTCGCCCCACTTGAGGTACTCCTGAATCTGCTTGATATCTACATTTGCAGCACCGATAGCCTTGATTTTGCCCTGAGCCTTGAGATCGTTGAGAACCTCCATAGTCTTCTGAATCGGAACATAATACTCGCTACCCTCAATTGACTGCCAGTGTGTCATATATACATCAACATAGTCTGTGCCCATTCTCTTGAGTGATTCTTCAATTTCTCTCTTGATTGAAGCACTGTTGAGGTTCTTATAAAGCTGAATGCCGTTTACCTTGTTGAAAAGGTCGCCCTTCATCTCCTGATCCCATGTAACACCGCACTTTGTAATGATTACAACATCTTCACGGTTCATGCTCTCAAGAGCCTTGCCGAGGATTTTCTCGCTGTTGCCAAAGTTGTAACCGGGAGCTGTGTCGATAAGGTTTACACCGAGCTTTGGAGCTTCACGGATTGTATCTACAACAACCTGAAGGTCGTGGTCGCCGCCCCATGCCGAGCCGCCGCCGATTGACCAGGTGCCGAGTCCCATTCTTGAAATATCAATGCCTGTTTTGCCAAGCTTCATCGTCTTCATTTTGCATCTGCCCTTTCTTTAATAATATATTGGTGGGGGGTTGCCCTGCATTCTTACGAACACAGGGCGTAATGTCACAGATTTATTACTATTACAGGATATAATCTTTTTTATACTTTTCAAGCATTTCTTCAACCATTTCTTTGTTCCGAACGCCTGTTGTTGCACCGACATACTGAACCGAAATAGCCGCTGTGCAGTTAGCATAGATACCGCAGTCACGGATATCCTTGCCCTGAAGAAGTGCCGAAATAAAGCCTGATGCAAAGTTGTCGCCTGCACCGATTGTGTCGATTGCGGTTACACCCTTGCAGGCAGGAACAATCATTGCTCCTGCGGCATTGCGGATGTAACATCCACGCTTGCCTATCTTCATGATTACATTCTTAACGCCGCATTCAAAGAGCTTGTCCGCAACCTTTGATTCTTCGGTTTCGCCTGTCATAAGGCAAGCCTCGTCAAAGTTCGGGAAGAAGTAATCCACATAGCTTAATGCTTCTCTGATATCGTCAAGCGTTTCACCGAGTCTTGGCTTTATCATATCGGCGGTAATTGTCATACCTGCCGCCTTTGCCTCTTTAAAAATCTTTACAAGCGTCTTGCCGTCAAGAAGAGGACAGTTAAAGATACTTGCGAGGGAAAGGATTTTTGCCTGCTTCATTTTTTCAAAGTCAACATGCTCAATGTTTTCTTTCCACAAGCTGCCATTGCGGTTTGTAACAAAGGTTCTTTCACCGTCATCGGTTACAAGACCAATGTTCATTGAGGTGTCGATTGTCGGATCAATCTTGATGCCTTCAACATCTATGTTGTCCTTCTCGCAGGAGCGAAGGATAAACTGACCTGCAGCGTCATCACCGATACAAGCGATAATGCCTGTTTTAAAGCCTAAACGGCTGATGATTGTTGCCTCGTTCATTGCGTCACCGCCGACAGACATTGCAATTCTGTCAACCGGATATGACTCGATATCAAAAATATCTCTTGATACCGGACGAAGTGGAATGTCAACTACCGCTGCGCCAAGACAGATAACATCAAGTTTTTTCTCTGTATTACTCATATTACTCATCTGCTCTGCCGTCATCGCCAAAGAGTTTAATCTTGTACATTGCACGCTCTTTAACAGCCTTTCTTACTTCACGCTCAACAGCAAGGAATGGCTCGTCCTTGTGAGCATTAATAGCTTCCATAGCAGCCTGGCAAAGCTCTGTGTGAATGTTGATTTTAGCGATACCGAGTGAGATGGCCTTTTTAATGTCCTCGTCACCGATACCCGATGCACCGTGGAGTACGAGCGGAACATCTACTTCTTTGGCAACTGCCTCGAGTACATCGAAAGCAAGCTTTGGCTCTGAAGAATATACGCCGTGAACATTACCGATTGCAACTGCAAGTGAGTCACAGCCTGTTCTCTCAACAAATTCCTTAGCCTTTGAAGGATCTGTGTACTGGTATTCTGAAAGTGCCTCTTCATATACTGTTTCGTTACCTACATGACCAAGCTCAGCCTCAACAGGAATGTTGTAAGCGTGGAAGTAGTCAACGCATCTCTTGATTTCAGCAACATTTTCTTCATAAGGAAGAGCTGATGCGTCACGCATTACCGAATTCATGCAGTGATTAACAGCGTTCTGAAGAATTGTCATGTTTCTGCCGTGATCCCAATGCTCAATTACAGGAACAGTAGCCTTCTTTGCCATTGAATCCATCATGTAGCAGAAGTCTTCAAAAGAAGTGTTGCCTGTGAAACCTGTACCGAATGAAATAATGATTGGAGCACGGAGCTCTTCGGCTGCGTCAATAACACCCATGAGCATTTCTGCATTCCATACATTGAAGTGAGGAATAGCGTAGTGTCCCTCTGTTGCCTTCTTTTCCCAATATCTGATATCTGATAACATTTTAATCACCTTTCCTTATGAAAATTTTTAATAAATCTGTGTATATCAGTCGGCTACCTTGATAACGCCCTTAACCATATTGGCTTTCTTTTCGGGGTCGATAGCGTCCATAAATGCCTGCTGAACATCTTTGTAATCATAGATGTTTGTAACCATATCCTTAACATTGAACTTACCGCTTGCGATTGCCTCGATTGTCTGCGGGAAGTTGTTGCAGTAACGGAATGATGTCTGAATCATAACCTCACGGTTAATCTTGAGGAAGTCAATCGGAACAGGCTTTGACTGTGTGCCGACCATCATAATCTTACCGCCTCTTGCAACGATCTGAACAGCCTGCTGAGCTGTGAATACAGAACCCGCTGCCTCGAATACGAGTTCACAACCGTGATCGCCGAAATATTCGGGTGAACGGAGAAGTGCAACCGTATCCTGCTCCTTGCCGTTGATAACTCTGCTTGCACCAAGCTTTAATGCAAGGTCAAGACGATTCTGCATAATATCAACAACGGTGATGTCTGTTGCACCGAGGCTCTTACAAGCCTGAAGTACCATAAGACCGATTGTACCGCCGCCGAGGATAACAATGCTCTTACCAAGCTGTGCGCCGCCGAGGATTGCTGCGTGCATACCGACTGCTGCCGGCTCAACGAGAGCTGCTTCCATTGTTGTCATACCCTCGGGAATGTGGTATGTCCACTCCTCCGGATGTGTCATATACTGTGTGAGTGCGCCCTTGTAGTTAGGCTGTGTAGCCATAAAATCAACATCAGGACAGATGTTGTATCTGCCTGTACGGCAGTATTCGCATTTGTCATCCGGAACACCTGGTTCGATGAGAACCTTGTCGCCTGCTTTGAATCTTGTAACCTTTGAGCCAACCTTTACAACCTCGCCTGCAACCTCATGACCAAGACCGATTTTCTGGTTAGGATCCTTAGGTGGGATGAAAGGACCGAATTCAAAGCCGTGGATATCGGAACCGCACATTCCGACATATTCAACCTTCATAAGAATCTCGTGATCCTTTGGCTCGGGAACGGGACATTCCTGAATTTCAAACTGCTTTGGAGTAACTAAGATAGCTTCTGAATTTTTCATAATAATCTCCTGCACTTTCTTTATAATAATTATTTAAGCATTTGCACCCGATGTGCTTTCTGCGTATATTCAAATTTATTTGCCTGTGATTAAAAAATTGATGGTTTAGCTGTTAAAAATTTAAAGATAAGTTTTGAATGTTTTAAAATTGCTGTATTTCGTTTTCCATTACTAATGATTTTAGTTTGCGGTGCCAGATGCACTCAGGCACCGCATCTAAAATTTTTGGTTGTATGTATTAGAGGGTTTTGCAGAATTACTCTACATCACCGATGTTCTCAACGGATTCGCCTCTGGTTTCAACACCGAGGAAGATAACTGCAACAGCGATGATTGCTGCAACAATTGCGATAAGAATGAATACACCGCCTGAGCCCATGCTGCTTGCAGCAACATTTGTAACGAGGAATGGGAAGAAGATGTTACTTACACGACCCATTGCGTTACTGAAGCCCGAACCTGAAAGTTTTGCCGATGTAGGCCACATCTCAGGAACATAAACTGCTGATGCGTAGCAAACATACATATAGATGATTGTGTTAAGAAGGAATGTCATAACAATGAGTCCTGTCATTCCGAGTGTCGGAGCAAGAAGACCTGTTGCAACACCAAGACCTGCCATGCCTGCAAGGAGGATAACGCCCATTACACGGCGAGGAATCTTATCCATAATAAGAGATGCGATAAAGATACCAAACGGAGCACCGAAGAGTCCGAACATTGTCATAAACTGTGACTTTGATGTATCATAGCCAAGACCTGAAAGCATTGACGGCATCCAGTTCATAAGTGTGTACTGGATTGTGTTCATACCGATGAGTACGAGAGAACCAACGATAGTTCTTCTGAGGAGTTTGCCTTTGAAGAGAGCTGTGAATGGGAGCTTCTTAACAGGCTTTGGATTTGTAACTTCAACGGGTGGGAGTGGTTTGCCTGTTGATTTTTCAATTTCTTTCTCAATGCTTGTCATAATTTTATCAGCTTCATCAAGTCTGCCCTGTGATTCGAGCCATCTCGGTGATTCAGGGAACTTAACATAGATGAAGATACAAGCGATGATTGAAAGGATTGAAGGAATCATAAACTGGATTCTCCAGTTCATATTCATGCTTACGCCTGTTGAAACGATAAGAAGAGCAATACCGTTGCAGATTGGGTGAGCCCAGTTGCCGATGAATGATGTACGGCTTGACCATGTACCACGGTTCTTACCGGGAACATACTCTGTGAAGCCTGCGAAAAGAACTACAAGGAGAGCGCCGAGTGCAAGACCCTGGAGGAGTCTGAACACATAAAGAACTGCGATGTTCGGTGAAAGAGCGCCGCCGATCATAGCGATGATATGGATAATTTCGTAAAGAAGGATACTCTTTTTACGGCCGATTTTATCGCCGATAGGACCGCCGATGAGTGCGCCGAAGAGCTGTCCTGCTGTGTAAGTTGTACCCCACATTGCGAGAAGTGTTGAACCGGGTTCGAGCCAATGAAGTTCGTTCAAAAGAATGTTCTGAACGGAACCGCCGATACCGTTTGACCAGCATACCAAGAGTGCAAAAGCTGTAACCAGCCAGATCTTAACATGCCATTTTGATTGAGGCAAGCGGTCAAGTCTTGCGCCAATGTTGACAGAAGTTTTGTTAGCCATTTTTCTTCTCCTTTTAATTTCCTCTTTGACTTTTTATTTAAATCAGATTTTTCTCTCAGCACCGTCAAGCTCTCGCTCAAGCTCACTTTCCATTATGTCCCAAGCCTTATTGAAATCCGTGTCCTTGTTCCATAATGCCGGAGGTCCCAGAATTACGAGATCTGCACCTGCCTCGTAAAGCGGACGGTAAAGACTGCTGTTCATTGAACCGTCGGCTTCAATTAAGAAGTTAAGACCTCTTTCCTTTCTGATCTTAGCGAGTTGGTTGATTTTTACGAACATTTGCGGATCAACCGGCTGACCTGCGATGCCCGGATCAACAATCATGATTGTAACCTTATCAAGCAACGGGAGGTAATATTCAATAGTAGAAAGCGGAACCGAGGGACTTAATGCAACGCCTGCCTTACAGCCAAGCTCTTTGATCTTGTGAATCGTTACAAATGCGTCACCTTCGATGCAGTCTGTGTGAGGTGTTATGTAAGCAGCTCCTGCCTTTGCAAAGGTTTCAAGATACTGCTGAGGATGTTTTACCATAAGGTGAGCATCCATTGGTTTGAGATTCTCAACATGCTTGTTAAGGTAGTCGAGATAATCAGGACCGATTCCGTAACTCGGAACATAAACACCGTCTTTAATGTCCATGTGGAGGTAATCTGATTTTTCGTTAATCAGCTTAACCTGTTCTTCAACATGGAACAAATCACAGCAACCCACTGACGGGGCAATCATAAGCTTTCTCATTAGAAAATCCTCCCTGATGCATATTTTCTTTAATTAATCTTCGTAATCGTAGTGGAAGATAACCTTGATAGCCTCTTTCTTAGCCATCTTGTCGAAACCTTCCTGCCACTGTGAAAGACCGAGGCGATGAGTAATCATCGGCTGAACCTTAATCTGACCTGACTGGAGAAGTCTGATGCAATTTCTCCATGATGTTGAGTCATAAGCCATGTGACCGATAATGCTCTTGTTCCAAGCTGTAATGTCGTTGATTGAGAATTCAAGAGGTTTGAAGCCCATACCTACACGAACGATTTCAGCGTTTGGTCTTGTCATTTCGATTGCCTGCTTGAGAGCTATGTTAGCACCTGAACATTCAATTACGAGTCCGAGGTTATCTCTTCCGCAGATTTCTGTACATCTTGCAACTACATCTTCCTTAGAACCGTTTACACAATGTGTAGCGCCAAGCTCTTTTGCAACGCCGAATCTTACTTTTACATCATCGTCAAGACCAACCATTACGATGTTTACGGCACCCATAAGCTTTGCAACCTGTACTGAGAAGAGTCCGAGAGGACCTGTACCGAATACTACAACATCCTGTCCGGGGATAAGATGTGACTGCTGAGCAACTGCCTTGTATGCGTTACAGATAGGATCGAGTACACAAGCTTCTTCGTACTTGATGCCCTCAGGAATTTCCCAGATTGCGTGTTTGTGAATTGCGAGGATTTCGCCCGGTACTTTACAATACTTTGAGAAGCCGCCGCCCCATGTGTTGTTGTCAAGTCCAAGGTTTACTTTATGTTCGCAACAGAGGAAGTCGCCCTGCTCACAAGCCGGACATACGCCGCAAACATGTGCGCTGTTGTCTGAAACAACTCTCTGACCGATATGCCAGTCTTTTACATTTTCGCCAACCTTAACGATTTCGCCTGCGAACTCGTGACCACGAACCGACTGCTGCTGATCGGGAGTTATGTTTGTGTCATCGTAACCGTTGTCAACACCCCAGTGTTTCATGTCGGCACCGCAGATAGCGGCTGCCTTGATTTCAAGAATAATGTCGTCCGGACCGCATTCGGGAACGGGGTAGTTTTCCATCATTTTATATCCGCCGAAAGCTGTACCAAATCTTTTTAAAGCATGCATAATATTTTCTCCTTTTCTTTATTAAATAAGATTTAATGTTTCCGATTCGTTTGTTTGATTTCCGTTTTCCGAATCGGTTATTTCCTTTGACACCTATATAATACAACACAAAAATGTGGATTTCAAGCATTATTTTCTGTTTTTCGCAGATTTGTAGCAATGCCTAAAAAACAACACCGTTCTTTGTGCAATTAGCACATATACATATTTTTATTTCACATATCTGTTATTTTTATCAAGATTGAACAGTTTAATAGCAATAATCAGCCCATATTCCGACCTATAACCGCTAAACGGGCGTGCTTCTGTACAAATTTTGCTACATATTGTACGAAAGGGATAATTTGGATTTTGGAAGAAATGTTCTTTATTTCACAGATTTCACTTTTAAAGCAGACAATTCTGCGTTTTGACTTTTCCTGACCGTTTCGGATGTTATTTTTGTTCATGGAGCAAACCATAGTTACGGATATTTTGTAGCGGCGAACCGTGTTCGCCGCTACAATTTAACAGTTAATTCCAAATAAACCAAAACAATTGGGAAACGATGTTTTGTATTTTGAAAACTGTCTTCCCGACTATAATTTTCCATTTTCAATTTTCAACTTTCAATTTAAAAAGCTTACTCTCTCCCTGTTAAGACTATCTGCACGAACATAAAAAGGCTGAAAGAACAACTATGCTCTTTCAGCCTTTGATTATAATTTTATTCTGTTTTATCGGATTGCCAAATTATTTGAGTGCGGCAATTGCGGCCTTGATAAGAGCAATCTGCTCTCTTTCCTTTGCGGCCTGTCCCTTAACCTTTTCAATTACAGCCTCGGGAGCTTTTGCAACAAAGCCCTGATTGTTAAGCTTGCCCTCGCTCTGTGCAAGACGCTTTTTAACCTGTTCAAGCTCTTTGTTGAGTCTTGCAAGCTCCTTTTCCCTGTCAACAAGCTCGTCCATAGGAATGTAAATCTTTGCGTCTGCCGTTACAATGTTTACAGCACCCTCAATTTCAAAGCTTTCTGCAACTTCAACCTCACTTGCTGATGCAAGCTTCTGAATGAACTGTGTGCCGTCCTTGAATGTGTCGGCAAACTTTGTTGCAACATAAACCTTTGCTTTTCTTGACGGCGGAACATTCATCTCTGCACGGCGGTTACGGATTGCACGGATTGCATCCATAATTTTTTTCATTTCATCCGACGCCTCGGGATAATCAAGCTCTGCGTTGTATTCAGGGTACTTTGCGAGCATTACTGTTTCGCCCTCGTGAGGAATTGTCTGCCAGATTTCTTCTGTGATATACGGCATAAACGGGTGGAGAAGTCTGAGAATTTGATCAAGCACATAAAGAAGTACCTGTCTTGCATTCTGAGCGTCCTCACCGTCACTTGAAAGTCTTGTCTTAACAAGCTCAATGTACCAGTCGCAGTAGCAGTCCCAGATGAATTCATAAATCTTCTGAACTGCAATACCGAGTTCAAACTTCTCAAGATTTTCGTTTACTTCTTTTGCAACTGTGTTGAGAGTTGAAACAATCCACTTGTCCTCTGTTGTGAGAGTTTTCGGAAGTTCATTCTTAACATCGTGGTCGTCAATGTTCATGTGAACATAACGAGATGCGTTCCAGAGCTTGTTTGCAAAGTTAGCGCAAGCCTCAACACGCTTGTCGGAATAACGCATATCGTTACCGGGTGTGTTGCCTGTTGCAAGGAAGAAACGGAGTGCGTCTGCACCGTATTTGTCAATAACTTCAAGCGGATCAATACCGTTGCCGAGAGATTTTGACATCTTGATGCCGTTTTCATCTCTTACAATGCCGTGCATAAATACGGTCTTGAACGGAGCAGAACCCATATTTTCACAAGCCGAGAAAATCATTCTTGCAACCCAGAAGAAGATGATATCATAACCTGTTACAAGAGTGCTTGTGGGATAGAAATACCCAAGTTCGGGAGTTTTGTCGGGCCAGCCGAGTGTTGAGAACGGCCAAAGTGCCGAACTGAACCATGTGTCGAGAGTGTCCTCGTCCTGATGAATGTGTGTACTGCCGCACTTACAGCACTTTTCGGGTGCGTCTTTTGCAACCATAACTTCGCCGCAGTCATCGCAGTACCATGCAGGGATTCTGTGTCCCCACCAAAGCTGACGGGAAATACACCAATCCTTGATGTTCTCCATCCAATGGAAGTAAACCTTTTCAAATCTTTCGGGGATGAACTTTGTGTCTCCCTTGCGGACAACATCAATTGCAGGCTTTGCAAGCGGAGCCATTTTTACAAACCACTGCTTTGAAACCATAGGCTCAATTGTTGTGTGACAACGGTAGCAAGTGCCGACATCGTGAGTAAGCTCTTCAACCTCTTTGAGAGCACCGATTTCTTTAAGGTCGGCAACAATAGCCTCTCTTGCCTCCATTGTTGTCATGCCTGCGTATTTTCCGCAGTCGAGAACCTCGGGTTCGTTTTCGGCAAGCTGTCCCTTTGCCTTTAATTCGTTGTATTCTTCAACATCCTTTGCACCAGTAAGGTGACCGTCATATGTAAAGCAACGGACAATCGGAAGATTGCAACGCTGACCGACTTCAAAGTCATTAGGATCGTGTGCAGGAGTGATTTTAACAACACCCGTTCCCTTTTCCATATCTGCGTGTTCATCACAAACAATCGGGATTTCCTTGTTAAGGAGAGGAAGGATTACATGACAGCCGTGGAGGTGCTTGTAACGCTCATCGTCCTTGTTGACGGCAACAGCAGTATCACCGAGCATTGTTTCGGGACGGGTTGTTGCGATTTCAAGGTACTCGCCTGTTTCCTTAACCTGATAGAGCAAGTGCCAGAAATGACCGTTCTGCTCCTTGTATTCAACCTCGGCATCCGAAATTGATGTACAGCAATGAGGACACCAGTTTACCATACGGTTGCCACGGTAGATTTTTCCGTCATTATAAAGGCGAACAAAAACTTCTTTAACAGCCTTTGAACAGCCCTCGTCCATTGTGAAGCGCTCACGCTCCCAGTCACAGCTTGAACCGAGCTTTTTAAGCTGACTTGTGATTCTTCCGCCGTACACCTTTTTCCATTCCCATGCACGCCTTAAGAATTCTTCTCTGCCGATATCCTCTTTAGTGATACCCTCTTTACGCATTGCCTCAACGATTTTAGCCTCTGTAGCGATTGACGCATGGTCTGTACCGGGGAGCCAAAGTGCGCTGTAGCCCTGCATTCTTCTCCAACGGATAAGAATGTCCTGAAGTGTTTCGTCAAGTGCGTGTCCCATATGCAGCTGACCTGTGATGTTTGGCGGCGGCATTACGATTGTATAAGGTTTTTTATCTTTGTCAACCTCTGCATGAAAGTAGTTACCTTTCAGCCAGAAGTCGTAAATTCTGTCCTCAAACTCTGACGGGTTGTAGGATTTAGCAAGTTCCTTTGCCATAGTCATTACTCCTCTTGATTTATTGTTCGGATAAACCGAGTTCATATACCTTTTTATTATCTCATTTATGTGTCGATTTGTCAATTATCAGCAAATAAAATGTGGCATATAATTTCAATTTTATAACATTTAAAGTTTGACGAATAAAGCGTAAAATGGTAAAATATACTGCATAAGAGGAACAAACAAATTCAAGGGTGTGTATTATATGAAAGTCAGGGTTATGTGCCTTGTGCTGTGCGTGTTTGTTTTCGCATCAATTTTCTGCGGATGCGGAAGCAACGGAAATACCGAAATAATCGGCAAATGGGTACCGACAACAGCAAAGACAGACGGCGAAACAATTTCATACAGCGAGCTTGGAATTGACGAGGATCAGTTTGGTCTTGATTTCAAGGACAGCAGTAACTGCACGGTTACCCTTGCAGGAATTTCGTGTGATTCAGCCTACACATTCAACGGAACCTCCGTTGACCTGACGGTAAACGGTACGGCATACAAGCTGAGCTATGACAGCGGTGTGCTGACAATGGTGCTTAATTACGACAACAACAGAATTGAGTTTTCATTCACGAAACAAAGATAGTTTTACAAATTGAAAATTGAAAATGTAAAATAAAAAAATTTCGGTCGGGCAGTTGCTTTGCAAAACGCATAGTTATGTTGCCCGACCGTTTTTTATATATGAAATTTTCGGTTTGTTTGCAACATTACTTATTTGCCAAAGCATAAACCTTAATCGGCACATTTTTTCTTTTGCAATTCTCTATAACAAACCGTGTTCCGTGTGACATACCGTCCCAAAATGCAATAACTTCATCGGCATAATCAATTATTTGCAAATTTCTTTTCAAAGGTGCTGACCGCCCGTATCGTTCGTATTCGGGTAAAAATTCTTTTAGTTTAATATTATGTGTCTTAGCGTAATTTCTCGCACTTCTGTCAACACCAATAGCACCACCGCTTACTATTTCAGTTGTATTCTCAGGTAAATAATCGCCTAAATTATTCACTGTAATACTTCTTGAGCCTACTATCGCAATTTTCATTTTTTCACACTCCTAAAATTATGACACCATTATGACATCATAATAGCACCATTTTCGTTTTGACGCAATAATTACATTAAAATAGTGTCATAATAACATTTAGGAGTACCGATTATGGATGATAATATTTTACGATACACTCTGAGAGTTAACCGCACGCTTTTTCAGAAATTCAGATATGTTGCCGACTATGAAGGTCGTTCCGCAAATCGTGAAATTGAGCAGTATATAAAGCAAAGGGTTAAGTCCTTTGAAGAAGAACACGGCGAAATTGAAGTAAAAAAAGATTAAACATACGCATAGATTAACACCCTTTCGGAGTATTTCCGAAAGGGTGTTTTTTAATCAAACAAAACAATTTTCCATTTTCAATTTACACAAGAAACTTTCCTATCACCGCAACTGCATCTGCATGACACAACAGGTTTGCGTTTTCACGCACTCTTGCCGCTGCGTTGCGGGATTTTTGCCTTTCACCGTATTCCGACAACACCCGTATCATATGCTTCGGCAATGAAAAATAATCAAACACAAGGTAATAATTTCCCGACATTTCGTATGCGGAGCTTTTTCTGCAACATATGTTACTGCGGTACAAAGCCTCTACCGCATTCAGAAAATCCGACGCATTCGCCATTTTCCAGCACAGACCGCTGTCGGACTTTTTCAGCCTGTATTTTCGTTTTTTCGGATTTGCCGTAACAAGGATACAACATTCATCGCCGAGCAGAAAAGCCTCTATTCTCACATTTTTACCGTTCGTGTCAAGTCCCGCCCTGCAACAGGCAAGTCGCATAAGTCCGATAATCACCTTTTGATTATCCTCGTTTTTAAAGCTCATCTTTCCGAAATCAAGCTCAAAATTCTCCATATCCGATTCATCAAGCTTAATCAGCAGTTTATTATCGCCGAGTTTGTCAACAGTCAAAATACTCCCTCCCCTAAATTCCGATACACATACATCTGTTTACATATTATGATGAACGAAGCACTTTTGCAAGTAAATATTAATGGAATAAAATTTGGCTGTTTTTTCACACATAATTCTCAGATTTTGTGTGTGCAATACAAAAAGGTTGCCAACATAACAATTTAATGCTACAATGATGCCGTAAGATACAGCCACAGAAAATAAAAAGCAAAAGGAATGATTTTTATGCCAAACTGGCTTAATGACGCTGTTTTCTATGAAATTTATCCGCAGAGTTTTTGTGACACCAACGGTGACGGAATCGGTGACATCGAGGGTATCATCAGCAAGCTTGATTATGTAAAAAGCCTCGGTTGCAACGCAATCTGGCTCAACCCGATTTACGATTCACCTTTTATGGATGCAGGCTATGATGTTCGCAACTACAAGAAGGTTGCAGAGCGTTACGGCACAAATGATGACCTTGTTCGTCTTTTTGACGAGGCTCACAAAAAGGGAATCAAGATTCTTCTTGACCTCGTTCCCGGTCACACATCAGACCAGCACGAATGGTTTTTAGAGGCCAAGAAAGCCGCAAAGAGCGAATATTCAAACCGTTACATCTTTACAAAGAGCGTATGGGACGCACCGCCGCAGTACCGTATGATGTGCGGACTTTGCGAGCGTGACGGCAACTATATGGTAAACTACTTCAGCTCACAGCCTGCTCTTAACTACGGTTTCCACGAAATCACACATCCCGAATGGCAGTTGCCGTGTGATCATCCCGACTGTCTTGCAACGGCAGAGGCTATGAAGGATGTTATGCGTTTCTGGCTTGACAAGGGTGCTGACGGTTTCAGAGTTGACATGGCTGACTCACTTGTTAAGAACGATGACGATAAAATTGCAACGGCAAAAATCTGGCGTGGGGTGCGTGATATGCTCGACACGGAATATCCGAATGCCGCAATGGTTGCAGAGTGGTGTAATCCCGAAAGAGCAATCAACAATGCAGGTTTCCACATGGACTTTTATCTTGACCACTACGGAAACGGCTACAGCAGACTTTTCCGCTACGGTGAATTTGGCGATCAGGCTGTTTTCAATCCTAATGGCAAGGGTGATATCAAAGCATTTGCAGACGAATATCTTCCAAACTACGAAAAGACAAAGGACAACGGCTACATCAGCTTTATGACAAACAACCACGATATGCCGAGAGTTACGGCATATCTTGACAAAGAGGCTATCAAGCTTGTGAACGCATTCATTTTCACAATGCCGGGTGTTCCGTTCCTCTACTACGGTGATGAAATCGGCATGAGATATCAGAAAGGCATCGTAAGCAAGGAGGGCGGTTATTCAAGAACAGGCTCCCGTACCCCTATGCAGTGGAACAGCGGTAAGAACCTCGGTTTCTCAACAAGTGACGAGCCGTATCTTGCAGTTGATAAGAGTGCCGACGCTCCGACTGTTGAGGATCAGAAGGACGACCCCGACAGCATCTACAAGGTTGTAACAGACATCATTGCACTTCGTCACAAGTATGATGACCTTAAAGGCAACGGTGAGCTTGAATTTATGTATGAAGAAGGCAAAATTCCGTTTGCATACAAGAGAGGCAACCTCGTTATGTACTTCAACCCCCTCGGTGAAAGTGCAGTAATGAACGCAAAATATACAGGCAAAACAGTATATGCCCTCGGCAACGCTGAATTTGCAGACGGCAAGGTAACAATGTCACCGCAAAGCTTCGCCCTCGTAGAAATTGACGGCTGATTAAATATAATTTTATAGTTTAAGCATAAAAACACCCTTTCGGAATTTACCGAAAGGGTGTAATTTTTTGAAATTGAACAAATCAATTGTAACATTGTGCGAACGGTTGCAATGCTACGCTCGGGCATAATATGTTTTTTGACATTCACAAACTGTCTTCACGAATTGGGAACGGTGGCTCGCCGTGCGGGCGGATGATATCCGTCTCTACAGATTGTACAAACCATTACATTAACAAAATGAAAGACCTTTCGGCTGTTAATTGTCGAAAGGTCTTTTGCTTTTTCTGAGGAGATGGTAATATCAATCTGTCAAATATTTATTTTACTCTTTTACGAACAAAATAAATAACAGCTAATGATGAAATCATAATCACAAGCACAATCATACTCATAGAAGGAACGCCTGTTTTTACAACACCGTTGTAAAACCCGACAGGCTTGCTACAATAAGCAAAGCCGATAATAAAATGCTTTTGATTTTTTTCATTTGAATTTTCCCTTTTATTTTAATTTAATTAAGCAACTATTTCTCCATATTATGCGAAATTATCAAGACCGACAATATATTTCTGAATAAGAGTTGCATCGGCAACAGAAATTTCGTTGTTATCGTTTACATCTGCCGATTTTTTCTGAAAATCTTTGAGATTTTCCAGACCAACGATATATTTCTGAACAAGAGTTGCATCGACAACCGAAATATCACCGTCACTGTTTACATCGCCAATCGCAAAAATTTTAGCATTCCGTATTACATCGGAATTTGCAACTATGACCGTGTATTCTCTGTCTGCATGGGCATTTTTTGAAACCTTCATCGTGTATGTTCCGCTTGCAACACCCGAAATTGAATATTTGGCGTTGTTGCCTTTTACGGTTGTTTCATATGCTACCTCACCCGATTTTATAAGCTGAATTGTAACCGTATCACTTTCGGACAGATAGCTTTTTACAGTACCTTTTACAGTTCTCAGCTTTGCCGTAGTGGGTTCTACAGTTGTGGGTTCCTCTGTAGTAGGTGCTACAGTAGTAGGCTCAGTAGTTGTTGGAGCTACTGTTGTAGGCTCAGTAGGCTTTTCACCCTTTGATGTGATTTTTACATCATAAGAAAAGTATGACAAATCCCCACTATAGTCAACCAGATTATTATCACCTAGCTGAAGCTCTATAAGTGAAAAATCAAGATCACTTACCTTTGTTTCTTTTATTACATCAAATACAAGCGAAATAATTTTTTCGCCTGCTTTTACCTCTGGACCATAAGCTGTAAAGGCTGAAACAGATACATTTTTATGTTCCTCAGTAGTATTTGTAACAACCATAGGCTGTAGAACCCAATGATTTTCAAAAGAACTGTATTTTACCATTTCAAGCGGATAATTCGTTCTAAACAGATAGCAAGGACAACCCGCCGGGATATCTTTTGCAAAGCTGTAAGTAATGGTTATTTGATCCCCAGGATAAACCGTATCGTCTTCTGTGTCAAGTGCCTGACAAACCGTTGTAAAACCCGACAGGCTTGCTACAATAAGCAAAACTGTCAATAACAAACTTTTGATTTTTTTCATTTGAATTTCCCCTTTTTATTTTATTTTATTTGATATATAAACAAATAATTTTTCTGCCGTAAATTCACTATTAGAAAACTTTTATATAATTTAGTTTTTGTTTCGTGAACACTTGTATTATACAGTTTTTGTTTACAAAACGCAAGTACTTTAGAATATTTTTATCAAAAACTTTTTTGAGGTGAATGTAATGTTTGATTTCGGATTAAGAATACGAGAACTTAGAGAGTCAAGACATATGTCGCAGGAAAGCTTGGGCAGGAGAATCGGCAGAAGCAAGCCTGTCATAAGCAATTATGAAAACAACATCAAATATCCTCCGCTTGAAGTTTTGATTTCAATTGCAAATGTGTTCAATGTTTCGCTTGATTACCTTGTTGGCATAGAAAAAAAGGACGCTCTCTACATTAACAATCTGAACGAAACGCAGACAAATATAATGAAACTGCTCTACGAAGAATTTACCGATTGCAATCTTAAAGGCAAAGAGCTTTCATCACGCCAACAAAAAATATTAAGCCTGCTCTTAATTGAGTTTTTGAAATGAAAACCAAATCAACATTTTGACATATAAAAACACCCTTTCGATAAACTCCGAAAGGGTGTAATTTTTTAAAATCGAACAAAACAATTGTAACATTGTAGTCGTTCGCCGTGCGGTTTATTTAATCGGGAACTCGGGTTCTGCGTAGTTGCCCAAAAAGCTGAATTCGGGCATCTCTTCGCTAAGCTGACTTACAAGTTCAATAACATTTTCACTTCTGACATTGCCCGAAAAGTCGAGGTAGAACAGATATTCAAACTGTCTGCCCTGACGGGGACGGGATTCGATTTTTGTGAGGTTAAGACCGAGCGAATTGAATCTGCACAAAAGACTGTACAGCGATCCCGTAACATGAGGAAGTGAGAAACAAAGACTGATTCTGTTCGCATCTTTGGGAATGTACAGCTTTTTGGAGATGACAATAAATCTTGTTGTGTTCTCGTCATTGTCCTGAAGATGATTGTCAAGAACCTTCAAGCCGTATTCCTCACACGCTTTGTATGAACAGATTGCCGCAACATTGAGGCGCTTTTCCTTTGCAACATCACGGGCGGCAATTGCCGTGTTGGAGAATGGAACAGAATCAAAGCCGTGGTCGGCAATATACTGCGCACATTGTGAAAGTGACTGCGGATGCGACCACACGATTTCAATGTCCTCAAAAGCAGATTGTTTAAGGCCTGCAAGGCAGTAGTCAATCGGCAAATCGAGTGCCTTTACAATGTAAAAACGGTGCTTGAGAATAAGGTCATAAACTGCCGAAACAGAGCCTGCGCTTGAGTTTTCAACAGGAAGAACACCGAATGCAACCTCGCCGTTGTCAACGGCAGAAAATACATCTGCAAAGCTTTTGTAATTGACAGCCTCGCCGTTCGGGAAAAGTCTTAAGGTTGCCTCATGACCGTTAGCACCCTTGATGCCCTGATACGCAACCTTGATTCCGCTTGACGGAATATCCGTGCTTGCATTGTTGATAACGCTTTTAAGCTCTTTGCCGCTGCCGACAATGTTGTGCTGGAGCGCCCTTGAAAGCTCCATAATGTTTGAGTAGAGAAGTCTTGCAGATGCGCCGTATTCGCCTCCCTTTTCTTCAACGGCATCAAGAATTTCATTCTCTCTGCCCTCGTTAAAAACGGGAATGTTGTTTGCCTGCTTGTAGATGCCGACATCCCTTGCACAATCCATTCTCTGCTTAAAAAGCTCAATAAGCTGATTGTCTATTTTGTCAATATCTTTTCTGATTTCTTTTAAATCTCTCATAAAGACCTCACATAAGGTTAATAATTGCAACAGCCGTAACAGCCTCAATAACAGGGACTGCTCTCGGCACAATACACGGATCGTGTCTGCCGTGAATAACAAGCTCTGCATTTTCTTTTGTCTGAAGATTTACAGTCCTTTGCGGTTGTGAAATTGACGGTGTAGGCTTTACAGCGGCACGGAAAATAATCGGCATTCCGTTTGTAATTCCGCCCAAAATACCGCCGCAGTTGTTTGTTGTTGTAACGACCTTGCCGTCTTTGTATTCAAACGGATCGTTCGACTGCGAACCTCTCATTGTTGAAAGCTCAAAGCCTTTGCCGAACTCAATGCCCTTAATTGCGGGAACACCGAAAACAGCCTTGGCAATAACGCCCTCAACACCTTCAAACATCGGCTCACCGTAGCCTGCGTCAATGCCTGTTACGCAACATTCAATTGTTCCGCCGATGCTGTCCTGTGCCATTCTGGCATCTTCAACGGCATCCCTCATAGGTTTTTCGGCAGTTTCGTCAATGAGTGCAAACGATGAGTTGTTCAGCTTTTCAATGAGTGCGTCATCAATTTCCGTCGGAGAGAAGGAGCTGTCGGAAACATTGCCGATACTGCTGATATGGGCAGCAATTTTAACGCCCTTTGATTCAAGAATCTGACGGCAGACAGCACCTGCAAAAACAATCGGTGCTGTAAGTCTGCCCGAAAAATGACCGCCGCCACGAATATCGTTTGACGCATTATATTTTACAAAGGCTGTGTAGTCGCTGTGACCTGGACGGGGGCAGTCGAGAAGATTGCCGTAGTCACCGCTTTTTGTGTTGGTGTTTTCAATTACGGCACAAAGCGGAGCGCCTGTCAGCTTGTTGCCGAGCATACCCGAAAGAACCTTCGGGAGGTCTTTTTCTTTTCGGGGAGTTGCTGTTTTATCCTTGCCCGGAGCACGGCGTGCCATTTGAGTGAGAACCCTGTCAAAGTCAACCTCAAATCCTGCCGGAAGCCCGTCAATTACAACTCCGATTCCGTTGCCGTGGCTTTCGCCGAAAACGGAAATTTTTATCTTATCACCGTAGGTCGAGGACATTCGCCTTACCTCCAATATTATTATAATCTATGTAAAAATCAGGGTAACTTTTGTTGATTGAAAGCGCATAGCTTGACTCAATTTCACCGCCAAGTCTTACTGCGCAGACACCTGCCGACATTACAATTCTGTGGTCATTAAAGCCCTCGCAGAATCCGCCCTTGAGGGTGTCAATTCCCTCTATGACAAGTCCGTCAGGCAACTCAGTCACCTTACCGCCGAGATCGTTTATCAGCTTAGCGGTTGCCATAAGACGGTCACATTCCTTTATGCGAAGTCTTTCGGCATTGTAAATTCTGGTTGTTCCCTTTGCAAATGCGGCACAAACCGTCAGCACGGGTACAAGGTCGGGAATCTGCGAAGCATCAATGTCAATTGCATTAAGCTCTGCCTTTTCAACGGTTACGGAAGTATCCGTCTGCGTTACCTTTGCACCAAACCGTGCAAGCAACTCGGCAATCTTCCTGTCACCCTGTGCGGAATTTCTGTTGACGCCGTTCACAGTCACCTTTCCGCCGAGTGCGCCTGCAACCATAAAGAAAGCCGCCTGCGACCAGTCGCCGTCTGTTGTGTAATCATGGGGAATGTATGACTGACCGCCCTTGATGTGCCAGCCGTTGTCGGTTGTTTCAATTTCAACACCAAATTGTGCCATAGTGTGAATTGTCATATTTATGTAGCCGACGCTCTCAATCGGAGATGTCAGCACAATGTCGCTGTCGCCCTCAACAAGCGGAAGAGCAAGCAGAAGTCCCGTAATGAACTGCGAACTTACATTACCTGGGATTTCAAAAGTTCCGCTTTCAAGCCGACCGCTGATTTTGAGCGGCAGACCGCCCTCGGTTTCACACTTTACTCCTGCTTTTGGCAGAGCCTCCGTAAAAATTCCGATAGGTCTTTCGGGAAGCTTTCCGTGACCGACAAAGGTGGCATTAATACCGCCGGCTGCGGCTACGGGTATGAAAAATCGCAAAGCACTGCCGCTTTCGCCGCAGTCGAGCGTTACATTATCTGTTTTAAAAATATTTGTACCGTCAACAGTCAGCACTCCGTCCTTTATTGAGGCGGTGCATCCCATATCCTCAATCACGCCGATTGTCGCCTTGATGTCATTTGACAGAGCAACGGGTGCAATTGTGCATTTGCCCCTTGTGAGGGCGGCGCAGATTATTGCACGGTGAACATCGCTCTTTGACGGGGGAATGTTCACCTCGCCGTTTGGTACAAACGGAAGATACCGTACATACGGCTTACTGCTTTTGTCGGTTGACAAAGCCATACTTCCACAGCCTTTCATTAAAATATGTTTACCGTGTTACGGTGTGATGAAGTCGAGCAAATCGGAGATTGCAACCTTCTTGGTAAAGCTTGTGCCGATTTTCTCAAGCAAAACAACATTGATTGACGAGCCCGAAGTTTTCTTGTCTGTCTGAGCCGCCTCGGCAATTTTTTCAAGGCTTGCGTCATCGGTAGTCGGCAAGCCGTAGGTTGCACAAACTTCTTCAATCTTGTATGCAGTTCCTGCCTCGGTAAGTCCGTGCTTTTCGCTTGCCTTTGTCATCATTACCATACCGACGGCAACTGCCATACCGTGTGTGATGCCTGTATAGTTGTAGATTTTTTCGATTGCGTGACCGAGTGTGTGACCGAAGTTTAAAAGCATTCTTTCCCCTGCTTCCTTTTCGTCACGGTTTACTACATCACGCTTAATTTTTACACAGGTTTCAATTACATCGTCAATGTGTTCAAGAGCGTCGCCGTTTGCAAGCATTTCAAAAAATTCGCTGTCCTTGATACAGCCGTACTTGATAATCTCAGCCATACCGTCTGTGATGAACTGGTCGGGAAGAGTTGAAAGAGTGTCGGGATCAATCAAAACAGCCTTTGGCTGATAGAATGCACCGACAAGGTTCTTGCCCTGTGCAATGTCAACGCCTGTTTTTCCTCCTACGGAAGAGTCAACCTGTGCAAGCAGAGATGTCGGAATCTGAACAAAGTCGATTCCTCTCAGATATGTTGCGGCGGCAAAGCCTGCCATATCGCCCGTAACACCGCCGCCGAGCGCAACGATAAGGTCTTTTCTTGTCATCTTAAAATCTGCAAGTGTGTCATAGATATCTGCGATTGTGTTAAGATTCTTTGACTGCTCGCCCGCCTGAAAAACATGGGCGGTAGTCTGATAACCCTGCTGTGAAAGAGAGTTGAGAACTCTCCATTTGTACAGCGGAGCAACATTTGTATCTGTTACAATAGTGATTTTTTCTGCATTTGAAAGCTTTTTGATAATCTCGCCGCAATTATCAAGGATACCTCTTTCAATCAAAATGTCATAGGGACTTCCCGTGGAAACATGAATAGTTTTCATAAAAGTTCTCCTTCCTCTTTATTCTCCGAGTGCCTGTTTGACCTCTCTGCCCTTTTCAAGAAGTGCCTTGAGAGCGTCGGCATCTTCGGCACTTATTGCATCTTTAATTTTTGTAATATTATCTATAAGTATATCAAGCTCGGAAATGAGCGGATCTTTATTTTCAAGGAAAAGCTCACTCCAAAGCGTTGAATTTATGTTTGCAACTCTCGAAACATCTCGGTAACTTCCTGCCGAAAAGCCTTTGTGGTTCGGACAGCACGGACTTAAAACATATGAACACGCAAGCACATGCGGAAGCTGTGATGTGAAAGCAATCATTCTGTCGTGTTCTTCGGGAGTTGTGATTTTTACTGTGCCAAAACCGATTGATTTTGCAAAGTCAGACAACATATTTACAACGCTGTTATCAGCCTTGCACGGAACGATAATGTAGCTTGCGTTTTTGTAAAGGTCGGCATCCGAAACATCAAAACCGTTTGTTTCCTTACCTGCCATCGGATGACTGCCGGCAAAAACAAAGCCGAATTTTTCGGAAAGCTTTGTCATTTGCGGACAAATTGCCCTCTTGATGCCTGAAACATCAGTTACAACCGCACCTTTTTTTATGTACTCGCCGTACCTTGCAACATAGTCAACAACCGCCTGCGGATACATTGAAAGGATAATTAGGTCTGCGTTTTCAAGGCTTTCATGTGTGCCGATTTCATCAATCGCACCTTCTTTTAAAGCCTTTTCGGCAGTAGATTTTGTTCTGTTGATACCGATTACACGGTGGTCGGTGTACTTTTTTATCGCCTTGCAAAAACTGCCGCCGATAATTCCGAGTCCTACAACTGCAATATTCACTGCATTAGCCTCCGTTTGTGTATTCTTTAGTAAAGTTAATTAAAGTCCAAATCGGTACGGCTGAAAAACCGTACCGAAAGTAAAAATCTTAATTTAATTTGTCAACAGCCTTTTTTAAGCCGAAAACCTTCTTTGCAACTCCGTCAAACTGCTTTGGAGTAAGTGACTGCGCACCATCCGAAAGTGCGTGCGGCGGATCGTTGTGAACCTCTATGATAAGACCGTCTGCACCTGCGGCAACTGCTGCCATTGCAAGCGGTTCAACAAGCCATGACTTGCCCGAAGCATGGCTCGGATCAACAATAACAGGAAGGTGGGAAAGCTTTTTGATAATCGGGATAGCCGAAATATCAAGAGTGTTTCTTGTAAATGTTTCGTATGTGCGGATACCCCTTTCGCAGAGCATAACCTTATCGTTACCGCCTGCCATAATATATTCGGCACTCATGAGCCATTCTTCGATTGTTGCGGAAAGGCCTCTCTTGAGAAGGATAGGCTTGTCAATTTTGCCGAGCTCCTTGAGAAGCTCAAAGTTCTGCATATTTCTTGCACCAACCTGAATAATATCCACATTCTCGAACATATCAATGTGTGATGCTCTCATAATTTCTGTTACAATCGGCAGACCTGTTTCTCTTCTTGCTGTTTTGAGAAGGTCAAGTCCTTCTGCCTTGAGTCCCTGGAAAGCGTATGGTGAAGTACGGGGCTTGAATGCGCCGCCTCTGAGAAGTGTTGCGCCCGATGCTTTAACATCCTTTGCAATCTGAACAATCTGCTCCTCGCTTTCAACAGAGCAGGGACCTGCCATAATGTGCAGACTGCCGTCACCGATTGTTACATTGTCATTGATTTTAATGACTGTATTGTCTGGGTGGAACTTTCTGTTAGCCTTTTTGTACGGCTCCTGAACTCTCTTTACATTTTCAACAATGTCCTGAGCGTCAATATACTCAATGTCAATCTTTGTTGTATCGCCGATAAGACCGAGTACGGTTGAATGAACACCGTCCCACTTATTAACCTTTACATCATAGCTCTCTTTGAGCATATTTGTGAATTTTGTAATCTGCTCCTCTGTTGCAGACGGTTTTAATACTATAATCATTGCTTTAATTTCCTTTCAATTCACTTTTGACGAAACGAATCGAAGTTCGTCATATTTCTTTAGTCATTTTAGCACTTTAAAGCGTGATAGTCAATAGAATAAATGCAGAATCAAGCGTTTTTATGCGGTTTTTCAGCCACATCTGTTCCGCTTACTGCGTCGATTATCGCAAAAGCGGTTTTTAACGGCGTATTTTTGCCCTTTACCACAATGTCGGCAGCGGCATGATAAATCGGATATCTGCTGTCATAAAGGTCTTTCATAACCCTGTCCCTGTCCGGACGCTGAAGCAGGGGTCTTGTTGTGTCGTTTTTAAGACGGCTTTTGATGATTCCCAGCGGAACATCAAGAAAAACAATCTTGTCCTTGCCCTTGAAGGCCTCAACATTTCTCTTGAATGTAAACGCACCGCCGCCTGATGCAATTACAAGACCTTCAAGCCCTGCAAGCTCAACACAGGCATCATGTTCCATATCACGAAACTTTTCTTCGCCGTATTTTTCAAATATTTTGGAAACTGTCATTCCTGCTTTTTCTTCAATGTATGAGTCCATATCAAGGAATTTTCTTCCCGATTTTCTTGCAATATTTTTGCCTACGGTTGATTTTCCGCAACCCATAAATCCGCATAAAACTATGTTGTTCACTTTAAATTTCTCCGTTCATCAGAAATTCTTTTCAAGCTCTTTTGCAGAGTCGATACAAAGCTGAGCAATGTCGTCCTTGTCATAAACAGAGCCGTCCCAATGTTCGTGAGAAACAACTGCCTGCCATACGAGCATTGCCATTCCGCTTTCGGCTGTTGCACCGTTTGCCCTTGCCTTTTTAACAAGCATTGTTTCAAGCGGATTGTAAACAGCGTCAAATACATTTGCACAACGGTTTATTACACTGTCGCTTACAGGCTGATTTTCAATCTTAGGAAACATTCCGATAGGAGTTGCGTTGATAAGCACATCAATGTCACCCGAAAGTTCGTCAATAAGACAGAAGCTTACATCGCAGCCTGCAACTGTTTTTCTGATTTCATCGCATAAAGCCTCGGCAATTTTCAAATCCTCTTTTCTTACGGCAAAGAGAAGGGGCTGTTTTTTGAGAACAACCTCATACGCCATTGTTCTTGCAACGCCGCCGCAGCCGATGATTACGATTCTGCCGTTAAGCATAATTCCTGCCGCATCAAGAGCCTTTAAAAATCCGTCCGGATCTGTTGTGTAGCCCTTTGAAATGCCGTTTTTGTTTGAAACCGTGTTCACACTGCCGTACATCTCGGCCTTTGCGTCAATTTCGTCAAGAAACGGAATGACTGCCTGCTTATGCGGAATTGTAATGTTAAATCCGTCAAGCCTTGAAAGGGTATTTTTAAATTCATATTCAAGATTTTCGGGAGCAATGTCAAGCTTTGTATATTCGGCTTTGACGCCCTGAAGTTCAAAAAGTCTTGTGTGTATAAACGGTGACATTGTGTGACCGATTGGGTGACCGATTACGGCAAATTTCTTGGTTTCCATAATAAAAAAATACCTCCGAGGTTCATATTTTTAGCTATGCAGAAATAAATTTAAAAGAAATTATTTATGCAAAAATCAGAAATTTTTCAAAAAATTTCAAATATATATTGACAAAGGGGTAAATAATCAATAATATAAGGGAAGTGAAGCAATCCGTTTGCTTTCATACCATTGTAGCATAAACTAAGTGCTTTTGTCTATAATTTACTTTGGACAATCAATATTTTTACCGGGAGGAATTATTAATGGTATTAGAAAAAGTTAAGGCAATTCTTGCTGAACAGTTCGATGTTGAAGAGGATAAGATTACTGCCGACACAGATCTTCAGGAAGATCTCGGCGCAGATTCACTCGATGTTGTTGACCTTCTTATGTCAATCGAAGACGAGTTTGAGGTTGAAGTTCCCGATGAGGAAATCGAAAACATCAAGACAGTTGGTTCACTCGTTTCTTACATTGAGGCTAACTCATAATTTGCTCTTGTTTTTTCGCACTTAATTTTTGAGAGGTCGTTTTTACGGCCTCTTTTTGTTTTGCTCAAAAATGTTGAAAATTTGCAGATTTAGTGTATATTGAAAAGGATGAAAATTTAAAAATTCAGGCTGTATCAAAAAGGTTGAAAAATAAAAGAATTAGTGTATAATAGTAATGTTATAGATGTTATGACAGCCGTGTATTCGGCATTTTGAAAATGCAAAAAAATATGTTAAAAAATAAGTAAAATTTTATTTTACGGAGGGAATATAATGGCAAACAACAAAAAAATGGTTGAAGCTATCACAAGCAGAGATGAGGACTTTGCAAAATGGTACACCGACATCGTTAAAAAAGCTGAGCTCGTTGACTATTCGGGCGTAAAGGGTTGTATGGTTATCCGCCCCTACGGCTATGCTATCTGGGAAAATATTCAGGCTGACCTTGACCGTCGTTTCAAAGAAACAGGTCACGAGAATGTTTATATGCCTATGTTTATTCCCGAAAGTCTTTTACAGAAAGAAAAAGACCATGTTGAGGGCTTTGCTCCCGAATGTGCATGGGTTACTGTAGGCGGTCAGGAAAAGCTTCAGGAGCGTCTTTGCGTTCGTCCTACATCGGAAACTCTTTTCTGTGAACATTATAAAAAGATTATCAACACATACCGTGATCTTCCGAAGCTCTACAATCAGTGGTGCAGCGTTGTAAGATGGGAAAAGACAACCCGTCCGTTCCTTCGTACATCGGAATTCCTCTGGCAGGAAGGTCATACAATGCATGAAACCGAAGAAGAAGCAAGAGAAGAAACTCTCAGAATGTTACATGTTTATTCTGATTTCTACAAAGAAACTCTTGCTATTCCGGCAGTAATCGGCAGAAAGACAGAAAAAGAAAAGTTCGCAGGTGCCGAAGAAACCTACACAATCGAGCCGATGATGCACAACGGTGTTGCTCTTCAGGGCGGTACATCACACTACTTCGGCGACGGCTTTGCAAAGAGCTTTGGCATCACATACACAGGCAAGGACAACAAGCTTCATTATCCGCATCAGACATCATGGGGTGTTTCCACAAGAATGATCGGAGCGCTCATTATGGTTCACTCTGATGATGACGGTCTTGTTCTTCCGCCGAAGATTTCCCCTATTCAGGTTGCACTCATTCCTGTTGCACAGCACAAAGAGGGTGTTCTTGAAAAGGCAGAGGAGCTTAGAAAGGCGCTTGCCGAAAAGTTCAGAGTAAAACTCGATTCTTCAGACCACGCTCCCGGATGGAAGTTTGCCGAGTATGAAATGAAGGGCGTGCCTGTAAGAGTTGAAATCGGTCCTAAGGATATCGAAAAGAACCAGTGCGTTGTTGTTCGCCGTGATACCCGTGAAAAGGCATTTGTTTCAATTGACGAGCTTGTACCGTTTGTTGAAAACCTTATGGTTACAATCCACAACGATATGTATGACCGTGCTCTTAAAAACACTCAGGAAAAGACATTCACGGCAACAACATTTGATGAGTTCGTTGACACAGCCAAGAACAAGCCCGGCTTTATCAAGGCTATGTGGTGCGGCGATACAGCCTGTGAAGAAAAAATCAAAGAAGTTACAGGCGGTGTAAAAAGCAGATGTATTCCGTTCAACGAGGAGCATCTCTCGGATGTTTGCGTATGCTGCGGCAAGCCTGCAAAGCATATGGTATTCTGGGGCAAGCAGTATTAATTTGTAAATAAAGTCAATAATATTTTCGGAGGTGACGGGAATGCAGTCGGTTGATTTGAAAAAGCGTAGGCGTGCAGTAAAAATTGCAAATGCCGTAAACAGTATCGAGGGTGTTCCTGCCTCTGAAAGTTCAAAATTGTTGTCAGACCGTTGGTCAAACGGTGAAATAACAACCGAACAGATGAAGACAGAGTTGCTTGTAAAATATAAGACATCAATAGTACAATGACAGGTTCGGGACGCTAAGGTATGATATAAGCCTTACTGTCTGCTCGTAAGAAAAAATAAAGGTGGTGAGAAAATGCCAATCAAGGTACAAAGTAATCTTCCGGCAATCAAGGTGCTGGAATCGGAAAATATTTTTGTAATGCCGAACGAGGTCGCTCTCAGGCAGGATATCCGTCCGCTGAAAATTCTTATTCTGAATCTGATGCCGACAAAAATCGAAACCGAAACCCAGCTTTTAAGGCTGCTCGGCAACAGTCCTCTGCAGGTTGATATCGAGCTTTTGCAGATGGCATCACACACCTCTAAAAACACCTCTCCGCATCACCTGACAACTTTTTACAAGACATTTAATCAGGTGAAGAACGAAAGCTTTGACGGAATGATTATCACGGGTGCGCCTGTTGAACAGCTCGACTTTGAAGAGGTCGATTATTGGGGTGAGCTTTGTGAAATTATGGAGTGGTCAAAGCATAATGTGTGTTCAACATTCCACATCTGCTGGGGCGCTCAGGCAGGTCTTTATTATCACTACAGCATAAAAAAGCACCTTTTGCCCGAAAAATTAAGCGGAATTTACACCCACAAGGTGCTTGTTCCGCATCACAAGCTTATGAGAGGCTTTGACGATACATTCACAATTCCGCATTCAAGACATACGGGAATTGATGAAGAGGCGTTGAAAAGGTGCAGAGGGCTTGAAGTACTTGCTGTTTCCGAGATTGCAGGTTCATGCGTAATTTGCAGTCGAAACGGCAGACAGGTGTTTGTTACAGGTCACGCAGAGTATGACCGTGACACCCTTGCCAAGGAATATTTCAGAGATAAAAACAAGGGACTCAATCCGAATGTTCCCTACAATTATTTTCCGAATGACGATGCGTCAAAAACTCCGCCGATGATTTGGAGGAGCAACGCAACCTTGCTCTACACAAACTGGCTCAACTATTTCGTTTATCAGGCGACTCCGTATGACCTTCGTGAGCTTATCAACAGATATCCTCACTAAATTAAATACAAAATCAACCCCGAAGTGCCAAAACTTCGGGGTTTTGTTATGTAAAGTGTTGTATTTATCGTGTACATTATGTTATAATTATTTTAATTGTACATTAATGAAAAAGTGCAAAAATGAAAATCTGCAATGAAACAGGTGTTTTTATGGAGAAAAAGCGTACCGTAATCAAGGTTGGTACTTCAACGCTGACTTATGAAAACGGAAAAATAAATTACAGAAGAGTTGAACAGCTTTGCAAGGTGCTTTCTGATTTGCAGAACCGCGGAGAACAGGTTATCTTCGTTTCTTCGGGTGCTATTGCTGTAGGAATGGGCAAGGCAGGTCTTGACAAGCGACCTACCGAAACCAAGAAAAAACAGGCTCTTGCCGCAATCGGTCAGTGTGAGCTTATGTTTATGTATGACAAACTTTTCGGCGAGTACAACCACTCTGTTGCTCAGCTGCTGCTTACCCGCCACGCTGTTGAAACAGAGCAGAAAAGGCAGAATGTTATCAACACAATTGACGAGCTTCTCAGAATGAACATTATCCCCGTAATCAACGAAAACGATACCGTTACGATTGATGAGCTTGAGGGCAACAATTTCGGTGATAACGATATGCTTTCCGCAATTGTCGCAGGACTTGTTGCCGCAGACAGACTCATTATTCTTACGGATATTGACGGTCTGTACGATTCAAACCCACGAACAAATCCAAATGCCAAAAAGCTTGATATTATCGAAAAAATCAATGCGGAAATTTTTGAAATGGCGGCAGGTACAGGCTCAAACCGTGGCACAGGCGGTATGATTACAAAGCTTCAGGCGGCTGATTATGCCACAAAACGAGGTGTTGAGGTCAACGTTATCAACGGCTCAAATCCCGAAAATCTTTATGAAGTAATTGACGGAAACAAAATCGGAACAAAATTTTTACCTGTTAAATAATCGGAGGAAAATTATGACTACACTTGAACAAATGGGCGCAAAGGCAAAAGATGCGTCAAGATTTCTTATGACAGCCGGTTCAAAAAAGGACATTGCCCTCGGTGCAATTGCAGACGCACTCTGCGAAAACTGCGAAGAAATTCTTGCAGCTAACAAAATTGACCTTGAGAACGGCGAAAAAAGCGGTCTTACGGCATCACTTCTCGACAGACTCAGATTGTCGGAGGAGAGAATCAACGGTATGGCTGACGGGGTAAGACAGGTTGCGGCTTTACCCGATCCCGTGGGCAGAGTTCTTGACGGCAGAACCCTCAAAAACGGCTTGCAGATTGAAAAGGTAACAGTTCCGATGGGTGTTATCGGAATCATCTTTGAGGCAAGACCTAATGTAACTTCCGATGCGGCGGCTCTTTGCCTTAAAGCAGGCAGTGCCGTAATTCTTCGTGGCGGTAAAGAGGCTTTTCATTCAAATATGGCAATCGCAAGGGTTATGCGTGACGCACTTGAAAAGGCAGGATTTCCCCGTGACTGCGTAGCACTTGTTGAGGACACAACAAGACAGAGCGCAACAGAGCTTATGCAGCTTTCCGATTATCTTGATGTACTCATTCCCCGTGGCGGTGCAGGACTTATCAAAAGCGTTGTTGAAAATGCAAAGGTTCCCGTTATCGAAACAGGCGTGGGTAACTGCCATATCTATGTTGACAAGAGTGCAGATATTGAAATGGCGAAGAATATTGTTTTCAACGGCAAAACCTCTCGCCCATCTGTGTGCAATGCGCTTGAAACATTGCTTTTACACAAGGATATCGCAGAAAAAGCTCTGCCCGTAATCAAAGCAGAGCTTGATAAAAAGAATGTTGAAATCAGAGGCTGTGACAGAACAAAACAGATTCTCGGCGACTGCGTTGTTACTGCAACGGAAGCAGATTATAGAATCGAATTTCTCGATTACATCATTGCCGTAAAGGTTGTTGACAGCCTTGATGACGCAATTGCTCACATTCAGAAGTACAGTACAGGTCACAGCGAATGCATTGTGACAAGCGACTACAACAGTGCAAACGAATTCACGGCACGAATTGATTCTGCGGCGGTTTATGTAAACGCATCAACCCGCTTTACCGACGGCGGAGAATTCGGACTCGGTGCAGAAATCGGAATTTCAACACAGAAGCTCCACGCAAGAGGACCTATGGGACTTAACGAGCTTACAAGCTCAAAATACATCATCAGAGGAAACGGACAAATCCGATAATCACATCAGAAGATACATCAGCGCAAGCAGAACTGACGGATCGGTGTTTTCCTCCATAAGCAGTATCACAAGCAAAAGAATTAGACTCTGTTCCTTGTTTTTGAACATCAGATTCAAAAGACCGTCATCCTTTTTCGGAACGGGCGGTTCGGGAATTTCGGACTTTGGTTCTTCCTGCTTTTCGGGTTGTTTCGGAACTTCTCTTCTTGGTGCTTCACGATTGAATTGCGGCTTTCGGTGCATCTGCTGTGCTCGGTTAAAAGCCTCCTCTTCAAAACTCGGCAAAAAATCACCTCCTGTCAGAACAATCCGTTTTCACGCAGTAACGGCATAAGGCGGAATAATTTCAGCATCTTTTCGGCTTTGTCAAGTTTTTCCTGCCGTTCATGTGAAAGAAACGGTCTGAGCGAATCAAGCAGTCGGGTGGTGTCATCGCTGTTGTTCAGCGAGCTTAAAAGCGGTGCAAATTTGGCAATTGTGCCGATTGTGTCGTCACCGCCCAGCACTGACATAAGGTTATTTTCGGGCGGTTTCGGCTTTGGCGGTTGTTTTTGCTCACCCGTCAGACCAAGCTGTGCCCCAAGACTTTGCACCTGTTTCATTGCCTCGGGGTTCTGCAAAATCTGATTGAGCTTATCCTGTAAATCAGACATATCATTCACCGCCGAGCAGTTTCATCAGCGCCTGAGCCTGCGGACTTTGCAAAAGTTTCTTTGCTTTTTCGGGATCCGACAGAACGCTCTCAATCTGCTTCGATTGATTCGGATTTGTATTTTTCAAAAGATTTTCTATGTTACCGCTTTGTGCGGCACTTTCAAGCTGTTCCTTAGAGATACCGTACTTTTTCGATACCTCACCGAGCAGTTTATTAACTTTTTTATTATCAGACATACCAACACCTCAACATATACTATGCGGAAATTTTATTTTTAGAACGGAGAATTTTCAATGCGTATTTTGGTAGTTTCGGACACTCACGGAGATCTTCGCAGTCTTATCAAAGCCGTTGACGCACAGCGCAAGGCGGAAATAATTGTTCATTGCGGTGACGGTGAAGAACAACAGCGGTTTTTAAAAGATAATTACAAAGACAAAATGATTGTTGCCGTAAGGGGCAACTGCGATTGGAACAGCTTCTTTCCGTCAAAGGAGATTTTTAAAGCCTACGGTAAAACCATCTTTGTAACACACGGACATCTCTATGACGCAAAATCGGGACTTTACCGCATTACCTCCGCCGCAAGAGAAGCAGGAGCGGATATTCTCCTCTTTGGTCATACACATATGCCTCTCACACTCTATGAGGACGGTCTGTATATTATGAACCCCGGTTCATGCCACGGATACTATGCGTCCTACGGCATTATCGACATCACCGACAAGGGCGAAATTGTTACCAATACCGTAGCCTTAAAATAATTGTGGAAATTGCAAAAATAAAATGATATAATAAATGTGATAAATAAGCGGAGGTGGGATTTTGAATTTTGACGGTTTCGATTTTGACGACAATATAAAACAAACCTTCAACACCCTTGATATTCAGGGCAGAGTTCCCCACGCTGTTGTAATAGAAAGCAGGGACAGCGAAAAGGCGATGAACCTTGCCGTGTTTCTGTCAATGTATGCGGTGTGTACCGAACCCGTAAAGCCTTGCGGTCATTGTGAGCAATGTCACAAGGCAAAGAATAAGGCACACGCCGACATTAAATATGTTGAACTTCCAAATGACAGAAAACAAAATTCAATTGAGCAGATGAGAGAGATAATCGGTGACTCTGTCATAAAGCCGAATGAGGCAGATGCAAAGGTGTATATCTTCCCTTTTGCCGACACAAGGCTTTCGGACATCGTTCAAAACTCGTTTTTGAAACTTCTTGAAGAACCTCCGCAGAATGTATATTTCATTATGCTCTGCGAAAACTCCAAGAAACTGCTCCCGACAATTCTCTCCCGTTCAAGTGTATTCCGTCTGAAAACAAAAGATGTTTTCAGTGAGGATGCGGTTGCAGGTGCAAAGAAAATTGTAAAAGGAATTTTATCGACACGGGAGTACAACCTTATGCAGGCACTCTATGCCCTCAGCGACAAAAACCTTGCAGACGAAATTCTGCTTGTCGTAAAGCTGATTCTGCGTGACGGAATGGCAAAAAGCGTCGGAGCGGATGCGGTTTTTGACGAAGAATGTGCCGGGGAGCTTGCAAGACGATTTACTCGGGCAAAGCTGATTTCTATGATTGAGCTTACCGAGAACGCAAAACTGAAAATACCGAAACACATAAATATAAATCTTCTCACAACTTGGCTGTGCGGAGAATACAGGAGGATTTCATGGCAGAGATAATCGGAGTACGATTTAAAGAAGTCGGCAAAGTGTATTACTTTGATCCGCTTGACAATAAACTTAACACAGGCGACAGGGTAATTGTTGAAACGGCAAGAGGTCTTGAGTGCGGAGAGGTTGCAACTCCGAACAAGACCGTTGACGATGCGGAAATTTCGCATCCGCTCAAGCCGTTAATCAGAATTGCAACCGAAAAAGACCTGAATCACCTTGCGGAAAACAAGCTCAAAGAAAAGGAAGCATACAGAATCTGTGAACAGAAAATTGCCAACCACAAGCTTGAAATGAAGCTTGTAAATGTTGAATACACATTTGACAACAGCAAAATTCTTTTCTACTTTACGGCTGACGGACGAGTTGACTTCCGTGCTCTTGTAAAAGACCTTGCAAGTGTATTCAGAACAAGAATTGAGCTTCGCCAGATAGGCGTGCGTGATGAGGCAAAAATGCTCGGAGGACTCGGCATCTGCGGTAAGCCGTTCTGCTGTGCAAGCTTTATGGGCGAGTTCCAGCCCGTTTCAATCAAAATGGCAAAGGAGCAGGGCTTGTCACTCTCTCCCGTTAAAATTTCGGGAACCTGTGGCAGACTTATGTGCTGTCTTAAATATGAACAGGAGGCATACACAGACCTTCTTAAACACACCCCCAAGGTAGGAGCAATTGTAAATACTCCCGAAGGCAGAGGTCTTGTTGTTGAAAACAACCTGATTGCAGGAACTTTAAAGGTTAAGCTCAACAACACTCCCGAAGACGCCGCTCCGAAATCATTCACAGTCAAGCAATGCAAGCTTGTTAAGGACGGCTACATCAAGCTTGACAAAAAGGAAATGGAAAAATTCAAGGGACTTGAATAATTTTTTGTAATGCGTACAGCGTTCGTCAAGTTGCAGTAAAAAAGAACTGTTTTCAGTTTAAAATATAAAATTCTTTCCAAAAGGTTGCTTTTTTCAAAATTTATGTTACAATAAAGGTGAAATTCATGAAGGAGGTATTTCCCTATGGCATATACTATCAGTGACGATTGCATCATGTGTGGTGCTTGTGCAGACAACTGCCCTTGCGACGCTATTTCAGAAGGCGACGGCAAGTATGAAATCAATGCAGACGCTTGTGTTGATTGCGGTTCATGTGCTGAAGTTTGCCCCGTCGGCGCTCCACAGGAAGGCTGATTAAGGGTTAATCCACAAAGACAGGCGGCAGGGATTTCCTTGCCGCTTTTTAATTACTGTTTTCAGGGGAATACCGATGAACAATAAACATCTTGAACCGCTTGGCAGCGGTATTAAAATATATGTGTCAGACAGCTACCGTTTTTCAACGGACACAATTTTACTTGCCGATTTTTCAAAGCAAATCGGTGCGAAAAAATGTGTTGATCTCGGCACGGGTTGCGGAACTATTCCGCTTTTGTGGTACAAAAACAACAACCGCCTTGACATCACGGCGGTAGAAATACAGGAGAATGCCTGCAAGCTGTTTTCACAAAGTCTTGAATACAACAATCTTCAGGACAAAATCAGAATTGTAAACTCGGACTTAAACAAGCTTGACGGTGCATTACCGCTCGGCTCGTTTGACCTTGTTGCCTGCAATCCGCCCTACAAAATCAGCGGAGGCGGAATTACAAATCCCGAAAACGCAAAGCTTGTTGCAAGGCACGAATCCGAATGTACGCTTGACGATGTGTGCCGTTGCGGTTCGTCGCTTTTGCAGTTTGGAGGACGGCTCTGCATTTGTCAGCGCCCCGAAAGGCTTGCCGATGCAATGGAGGCAATGCGTAAATATTCGGTTGAGCCGAAAAAATTACGGCTTGTTCAACAGCGAAAGTCAAAAGCCCCGAAGCTCTTTTTGCTTGAAGGCAGAAGAGGCGGCAAAAGGGGATTTCTTGAGGTTATGCCAACCCTGTTTATTGAGGACGAAAGCGGAAACTTTTCCGAAGAAATGCTGAACATCTACGGCAGTTACAAGGAGGACTATATAAATTGAGCGGAATTTTATATGTAACGGGAACGCCGATCGGCAACCTCGGAGATTTTTCACCGAGAGCCGCAGAAACCCTCGAATCGGTTGATTTCATTGCGGCAGAGGACACAAGGGTAACGCTTAAGCTCTTGAATCATTTCGGCATAAAAAAGCCTATGGTGAGCTATTTTGAACACAACAAGCGTGAGCGTGGCGAAATCATCTGCAACAGAATTGAACAGGGCGAAAATTGTGCAATTGTAACGGACGCCGGAATGCCGTGCATTTCCGATCCGGGTGAAGATTTGATAAAGCTCTGCGAGGAGCGTGGAATAAAAACCGTGGTAATTCCCGGTCCGAGTGCCGTGATTTCCGCACTTGCGGTTTCGGGACTTGAAACAGGCAGATTCACATTTGAAGGCTTTTTGAGCGTGAACAAAAAGAGCCGCAACGAGCATCTTGACAGTCTGAAAAACGAACACAGAACAATGATTTTCTACGAAGCGCCACACAAGCTTCCGCAAACTCTCCGAGATTTGTACAGCTTTTTCGGTGACAGAAAGCTTTCGATCGTTCGTGAACTCACCAAAGTTCACGAAGAAGTAATCCGCACCACAACAAAATATGCTGCGGAAAATTATGCGGACGGCAGTATGAAGGGCGAATTTGTGCTTGTGCTTGAGGGCAAAAAGCAAGAGGAAAAATCCGAAGAATACACCCTTGAATTTGCGGTTGAAACCGCCCGCAAGCTGATTGAAAACGGTGCAAAGCCCACCGAGGCGGCAAAAGAGGCGGCAAGTATAACAGGCTTTAAGAAAAATGAGATTTACAGGGAGCTGTTGTAAATGACATACGAAAATGCTGTTGAAAAAATTCATTCACTTTTGACATTCGGTTCTCGTCCGGGACTTGACCGAATGAGAATTTTGCTTGACAGGCTCGGAAATCCGCAGGACAGGCTGAAATTTATACACATTGCAGGTACGAACGGCAAAGGCTCGGTTTGTGCTATGCTTTCATCCGCACTTGTTGCGGCAGGCTACAAAACAGGCTTGTTCATTTCACCGTATATCACGGATTTTCGTGAGAGGATACAAATAAACAATTGTATGGTGAGCGAGTCCGTTCTCACGGATGCGGTGGAAAAAACTTTCCCTATTATCGAGCAACTGCGTGAAGAGGGCACAATCATCACAGAATTTGAGTATGTCAACGCTCTTCAATTTTATATACACGCAAATGCAGATTGTGACATTGTTGTTCTTGAAACAGGAATGGGCGGTCTGCTCGACTGCACCAATACTATAAAATCACCGCTTTGTGCCGTTATCACCACAATCGGACTTGACCACACGGCAATTCTCGGTGATACAATTGAAAAAATTGCACAGCAAAAATGCGGAATCTTCAAGCCCGACTCAATGGCGGTCACTTCAAAGCAGGATATCCGTGCAATGAAGGTTATTGAATCAACTGCAAGAGAAAAGAAAATTCCGCTTGCAACGAGCGAGAGCGTTAATATTGATGTCATCGAAACCACCTTAAAGGGCAGTCGCTTTATGTTTAACGGTGTTGAAATTGATCTTCCGCTTTCGGGTGATCATCAGCTTGAAAATGCAAAAACCGCACTTGCAACACTTGATATGCTCCGTTGCAATTCTCTGATTTCAATAACAGATGAGCAGATTGCAAACGGTTTTGCAAAGGCTGTCAACCCTGCAAGACTTGAGCTGTTGAGTGAAAAGCCGATTGTTCTGCTTGACGGTGCTCACAATCCTAACGGAATTGAGGCGCTTAAATCGGCAATCCAAAAATTTCTTCCGAATAAGTATATAATTGCAATCACGGGGATGCTTGCCGACAAGGATGTCAGCACTTCGGTAAAACTGCTTGACGGAGTTTTTGACAGAGTTTACACAGTTCCCGTTCACAATCCAAGGGCAATGCACCCTGCAAAGCTTATGCAACAGTATGCAAGATTTGTTGACGATACGGTAACCTTTGAAAGTGCCGAACACGCATTTGATATGGCTTTTGAACAGGCTGAAAAGACCGATTGTGCAGTTGTAATCTGCGGTTCGCTCTACCTTGCAGGCGAAATCCGTCCGTATATCATCAATAAAATTAAGGCTGAAAACGAATCAGCCGAAAAGTAAATTTTTCGTTACAACAGAATAAAACAAATTTTTTGCTCCGCACTTATTATCATTAAGATAACAGGTGCGGAGCTCTTATTTTTTAGAAGGACTGATAAAATTGCTGAAAACGGAATTTAAAAATAATATTCTCACGGCATACATTGACGGCGAAATTGACCACGATTCGGCGGCAGGAATACGCACAAAAATTGACGCCGCCGTTCAGACAAACAAACCGAAACTTTTGTGCCTTGATTTTTCAAAAGTATCGTTTATGGACTCATCGGGCATAGGTCTTGTAATGGGGCGATACCGCCAGATGAAGCTTGTCGGCGGAGCATTGCGTGTGATTAATATTCCCGACAGATTGTACAGGCTTTTTTCAATGTCGGGACTTGAAAGTCTGGGGGTGTTAAGATGAAAACAGTAAATGAAATGAAACTTTGCGTGCCGTCAAAAAGCTGTAATGAGGCTTTTGCACGGTGCGTTGTGTCGGCATTTGTAATGAGCCTTGATCCTACCGTAAACGAACTCAGCGACCTAAAAACCGCTGTGTCCGAGGCTGTGACAAACTGCATTGTTCACGGCTACCGCCACCAAAGCGGAACGATTTACATAAACGGAAAAATCACCTCCGAAAACAAGGTGATAATCACAATCCGTGACAAAGGCTGCGGAATTTCCGATATTAAAAAGGCAATGGAACCGTTGTTTACAACCGCTCCCGAGGAGGACAGGGCAGGACTCGGCTTTGCAGTTATGCAGAGCTTTTGCGACAAGGTGCGTGTCCGTTCAAAGCCCGACAGTGGAACAACCGTAACTCTTGAAAAAAATATAGGTTCGGAAAATGACCGATAAAAATAAACTTGCCGACAAAAATATGGGACTTGTCCATGCCTGTTGCAAACGATTTTCAGGCAAAGGAATAGAGTACGAAGAACTTTTTGCATCGGGTTGTCTCGGACTCGCAAAGGCGATTAATAACTTTGACGAAAGCCGTAACCTGCAGTTTTCAACCTATGCCTTTCCTGTAATTATGGGCGAAATTAAGCGACTTTTTCGTGACGGCGGTGCAGTCAGGGTCAGCCGCACATTAAAGGAGCTTTCGCTTGCAATATCAAGACTTAACAACGAAAGCAAGCTAAAAAACGGCAGAGAACTCACCGTGAGCGAGCTTGCCGAAAGGCTTGATACAAGCGAGGAAAAAATCATTGACGCACTCAACAGCACAAGAGTTCCTCTCTCCCTGACTGCCGAATATGACAGCGAGGGCAACCCACAGCTTGATGTCCCGACAGATGATATTCAAGACGAAATCTCGGAACGATTGTCGCTTGAACAGGCGGTAAAATCCCTCTGCGAAACCGACCGTAAAATAATTCAACTGCGGTACTATCAGAGCAAAACACAAACTCAAACTGCCAAAATTCTTTCCATGACGCAGGTTCAAATCAGTCGGCGGGAAAAGAAAATCCTCACCGCCATTCGGGACAAAATGTCGGTTTAGCACCCCGATTTTCCGAATGCG